>Ga0255758_10005458_pt1 | contig 10382 bp, 9 predicted proteins | sample 011ome_24_FD_179958 | JGI IMG/M metagenome (GOLD analysis project Ga0255758, IMG submission 179958) | Coastal salt marsh microbial communities from the Groves Creek Marsh, Skidaway Island, Georgia - 011513CT metaG (version 2) | ecosystem: Environmental > Aquatic > Marine > Intertidal zone > Salt...
CGATTTTTTCAACATAAACTCCAATGCAAAAGTTTCTTCATCAATTATTTTAATTTCAATTGGAATTTCATAAATCTCATCATTGATTACCTCAATATCAACAAGGAAAGGCATATTCTCAAAAAACTCTTTTGTGTTAACGCGACCTACGATATAATACGAAACATCGAAATCCAACTTAGCAAGTGTTCTTTCAATTAAATCATAGGAGCTTAAAATTCGTTGCTGTGTTCTAATATCTGTATACGATTGAGCATACCCTACACTTTTCTGTATAGAGGATTGGTAGTCATAAACATCATTTGATTTAAGAAGAATTTGAATCTTAGCAGAATACTCTGGAGTAATTCTATACGAGTAAAAAAATCCAATTGCACCTACAATAATAGGCATTAAAATAAACAAGTACCAACCTTTTGCAATTGCACCTCCTATCCACTTTAAGTCTTCTATACTTATAAGTTTCTCCTCTTTTATATTTTGTAACGAATCTCCCAATCGTATTACATTATGTCATTTCAACTACAAATATAACATTGCTTTTTAACCTTAAACAAAATTAACCTCCATAATCGCAATAAACCTTCTACTTTTGTTTAGAATTAAATGTTATATTTCACGTAGAACGCATATTTAATAAGAAATAGAAACAATGCTTATCCAATATATTGTTGTTTTGCAGAAAAATAAGTTTATTTGCTAGCAAACATTTATATTTGCAGTCTATTATGATAAGGAATAACATAAAAACAATATTAACACTATCGCTTCTATTGTTGGTTTTCGTTGCGCTGGGACAACCTGGAGGAGACCCTCCTAGTGGACCTGGGGGTGGAGAACCTCCTTGTTGGCCGCCTCCTTGCGTTCCTGTTGATGGAGGGCTTAGTTTTTTAGTCGCAATAGGTGCTGCTTTTGGAGGAAAGAAGGTTTACAGTGTATTAAAAAAGAAATAAATTCTCTCAAAATTATTTTGTGGTGAAAAGATATTTCGAAAACCCGTTTTTTAAGTTTCTTATAATTTTTTCTGGTCTTGCCATATTATGGTTTAGCCTTTACCATAACATATATAAGCTGGATCAACTTTTTTCATCTGACTCCAATCATTTCAATATTCAAACAAGTATTTCAATTCGCTTAGCTGAATATGCAAATATGGTTGTAAGCATATGTGGTTATGAGCCAACTTTAGACGCATCTACTGGATTAGTAATTACATCTGTAAAAGGAGATTACCATAATCATGGTGTTTGGATAGGAGAACCATGCAACGGGGTTAAAATATTTGGACTGTTTACATTATTTATACTTGCATTTCCTGGTTCCTGGAAAAAGAAACTTTGGTTTATTCCATTAGGAATATTTATAATTCATACTGCAAATGCTGTTCGAATAGCCATACTTACTATTATTTCTGCTGAAAACCCAAAAGCTTTGGACTTTAACCATAACATCACTTTTCAAGTAATTATTTATGGACTTATTTTCCTTCTGTGGTATTGGTGGGTTCAGAAATTATCGGGAATAGTAAAAACAAAGAATAAAATCTAAAAGACTTAACGTGATTTCGAAAGTGAAACCCCAAGCGAACTACCTATGAAGATATATTTCTAATGAATAAAACACTAAAAATATTTGCACTTATTTTGTTGGTATCCTTTTTATTTTATTCTGACTTCATTCGAGATTATGTTTTCAAAAACGTGCAGTATCAAATTCATTATTTAAGCCTATTTAGTGCAGAAGGAACTCCAATGGTAGAGAACTATACTGACTCGTGGATGGAAAAGTTACTTAAAGGAAAATCTATTACCGAATTAATAAATCTGAAATGGCTTTTCACATTGGCTTTTACTTTTTACTTTTTATTGTTTAGTATCCTTATCCCTTTTATACTTTACAACAAGAAAAGAATAATAACATATGCTTTAGTTCTCTATGGAACTATCTTTTTTTCAGCCTTAACTATCTATGGATTACGGTTTATTTATTCGGATTATAATTGGCAGGAAAACACTTATTTAATCTCTTTAAGTCTGATGCATTTTCTCCAATCTTCATTACCTGCTTTACTTATTGTGTTAGCATTTAAATTGCACTTAAGTTTTAATGACGAAAATCGCTAATTCGGGCAGAAAATTGGCAAATAAACCATTAGGCTCCTTGTTATTCTAAAAAGAAAAATTGGAAGCTTTAAAAGAAAAAGAAAAGTTCGAAGCTAGGCAAGATTTCATAGCAATTAATTAAATTTGTACCTAAATTAATTTAGAATGCAAAAAGACACGCAAATCTTTGATTTAATTGAAGAAGAAAAAAAAAGACAAATCAACGGAATCGAATTGATTGCCTCTGAAAATTTTGTAAGCGATAGTGTTACAGAAGCGCAAGGTTCTATTCTTACAAATAAATATGCAGAAGGACTTCCCAACAAACGCTATTATGGAGGGTGTGAAGTTGTAGATAAAATAGAACAACTAGCAATCGACAGATTAAAAGAATTGTTTGGAGCCGCTTGGGTAAATGTTCAGCCTCATTCAGGATCACAAGCGAATGCTGCTGTTATGTTAGCTTGCTTAAATCCGGGTGACAAAATCTTAGGTTTCGATTTATCGCATGGAGGTCATTTAACGCATGGATCATCCGTAAACTTTTCAGGAAAACTATATGTCCCTTCATTTTATGGTGTAGAAAAAGAAACGGGTATTGTTGATTACGATAAAATAGAAGCGAAAGCTATTGAAGAGAAACCCCAGTTAATTATATGCGGTGCATCCGCATATTCTAGAGATTGGAACTACAAACGTTTTAGAGAAATAGCAGATAAAGTGGGTGCTTTATTATTAGCAGATATTTCGCATCCTGCTGGATTAATTGCTGCCAAAATATTAAACGATCCAATACCGCATTGCCATATCGTAACCACTACTACTCACAAAACATTGAGAGGTCCTAGAGGTGGAGTTATTATGATGGGAAAAGATTTCGAAAACCCATTTGGAATAAAATGGAAAAATGGGAATCTAAGAAAGATGTCAGGATTATTAGACTCGGCTGTTTTCCCAGGTTCACAAGGTGGACCGCTGGAGCATGTCATTGCGGCCAAAGCAATTGCATTTGGAGAAGCGCTTTCGGATAATTTTAAAGCTTATGGAAAGCAAGTCATTTTAAATGCACAATCTATGGCTGATGCCTTTGTAAAAAGAGGTTATAAAGTTATATCTGGAGGAACAGATAACCATTCTATGTTAATTGATTTAAGATCAAAAAATATTACAGGAAAAGATGCCGAAAATGCTTTAGTGAAGGCAGATATTACGGTTAATAAAAATATGGTTCCATTTGATACGGAATCTCCATTTGTAACAAGCGGAATTAGAGTAGGAACTCCTGCTATTACTACAAGAGGAATTAACACAGAAGAAATAGAAACAATTGTTGAATTAATTGACAGAGTAATTGAAAACTTTGAAAATGATGCTATAATTGAGGAAGTTAAAAAAGAAGTAAATGCTTTAATGTGTCCTCGACCAATATTTAAATTTTAATACCATTAAAAAATGATAAAAGCCAATAATCCAAATTTGAAGTCATGGGTAAATGTACCCCCAAAGAGTGATTTCACAATTCAAAACCTTCCTTTTGGAGTTTTTTCTGTTTTAACAGATTCACCAAGAGTTGGAGTTGCTATTGGAGAAAAAATACTTGATTTAAAAAACCTTTTTGAATTAGGATACTTAAACGATACTCCTTTTACATTAGCAGACTTTGATTACAATTTTCTAAATAAAATGATGCAGCATGGAAAAATGGCTGTGCGTCAACTGAGAAATAGAATTTCTGATTTACTGGATGAAACTAATCAAGAGTTGCAGCAGAATGCGGAAGAGCTAAACCAAATCTTATTCAAACAATCAGATGCCAAGATGTATCTTCCGGTAAAAATAGGTGATTATACCGATTTTTACTCTTCAGAGCAACATGCTTACAACGTTGGTTGCCTTTTCAGAGACCCTAACAATGCTTTGTTACCAAACTGGAAACATATTCCGGTTGGATATCACGGCAGATCCAGTTCTATTATTGTTTCAGAAACTCCCATACATAGACCGAAAGGACAAAAAAAACCTCCTACAGCAGAAGTTCCAGTATTTGGAAATAGTAATTTACTAGATTTTGAACTGGAAACCGCTTTTATTACTTTTGATGGAAACCCTCTAGGGAGTTCAATATCTACCGAAGAAGCAGATGATTATATTTTCGGTATGGCATTGTTTAATGATTGGAGTGCAAGAGATATTCAAGGATGGGAATATGTGCCATTAGGACCTTTCTTAGGTAAAAACTTTGCCTCTTCATTATCGCCATGGATTGTCACCTTAGATGCTCTGGAACCTTTCAGAACAGCAGGTCCAGTGCAAGATCCTAAAGTATTACCTTACCTAGAATATGAGGGTGACAAGCACATAGACATAAACCTAGAGGTTTTAATTCAACCAGAGGGTGGTGAAGAAGTTTCTGTAGGTAAATCCAATTACAAGTACATGTACTGGAACATGAACCAGCAATTGGCACATCATACAATTAATGGCTGTGACATTAACAATGGAGATTGTTACGGTTCTGGTACGATTAGTGGTCCCGAAGAAGGGATGTATGGTTCTATGTTAGAAACATCATGGAAAGGAACTAAACCGTTTCCAATGCCGGATGGTTCAGAAAGAAAATTTATCAACGATAATGACACCGTAATTATGCGAGGGTACTCTGAAAAAGATGGTATTCGTGTTGGTTTTGGAGAAGTTTCAACTAAAGTTTTACCAGCAAAATAAATCTAAAACCAAGCCTGTATGCAAATTGATGAAGAAAAAGAGAAAAAAGAAATTCTAAACGCATATAGAGGTTTATTGCGCTCAATGAAAGTTGAACGCACCAAAGAAGACACAAAATTTATCCGTAAAGCATTCGATGTTGCGGTTGAAGCACATAAAGAAATGCGGCGAAAATCAGGTGAGCCATATATCTTTCACCCTATAGCTGTAGCAAGAATTTGCGCATCTGAACTTGGTTTAGGTGCAACTTCTATTGCCTGTGCATTACTTCATGACACGGTTGAAGACACCGATATTACCCTAGACGACATTGAATCGATGTTCGGTATAAAGTGCCGAAAAATTATCGACGGTTTAACAAAACTTTCTGAAGCATTTGATTTGAGTAAATCTGCTCAAGCAGAGAACTTTAGAAAAATGCTTCTTACCATTCCTGAAGATTTAAGAGTTATTTTAATAAAACTTGCAGATCGGTTGCACAACATGCAGACTCTTGGATCGATGCGTGAGGATAAAAGACTGAAAATTGCTTCCGAAACTTCTTTTATTTATGCGCCGCTAGCGCACAGGCTTGGATTAAACGGTATTAAATCTGCTCTGGATGATCTTGCATTGAAACATACTCATCCAGAAGAATACAATGAGATTGAAGCTAAATTAGAGAAAACAAAGGAAGTCCGTGAGCGGTTTATTCAAAAATTTTGTGGACCTATAAAAAAGGAATTAAACGCACAAGGGCTAGCTTACACAATTAAAGGCCGTCCAAAATCTATCCATTCTATTTGGAATAAAATTCATAAAAAAGAAGTCGAATTTGAAGAGATATTTGACGTTTTCGCTGTCAGAATAATTATTGATGCTGAAGCCGAAAATGAAAAATCTGAATGTTGGAAAGCTTATTCGATAGTAACAGATAATTACAAACCAAACCCTGAAAGACTAAGAGATTGGATATCACATCCAAAACAAAATGGCTACGAATCTTTGCACACTACTGTAATGAGTCCAACTGGAAAATGGGTAGAAGTGCAAATTCGAACCAAACGCATGGACGAAGTTGCTGAAAAAGGTTTTGCTGCACATTGGAAGTACAAAGAAGAAAACGACAAAACAAGCGGGTTTGATAAATGGATAAGCCAAGTTCGTGATCTTATCGAAAATAAAGATAGTGATGCTTTAGATTTTGTAGATGATTTCAAGTTAAATCTATATACGAAAGAGATTTTTATTTTTACGCCTAACGGTGATTTAAAAACACTCCCACTAAATGCAACAGCCCTTGATTTTGCTTTTGAAATACATACGGAAGTAGGCTCTAAATGTATTGGTGCTAAAGTCAATCATAAATTAGTTCCCCTTAGCCACAAACTTAAGAGTGGAGATCAAATTGAAATAATAACTTCTAAAAACCAAACACCAAAGGAAGATTGGTTGAACTATGTAGTTACATCAAAAGCGAAAGCAAAAATTAAATCTTCTTTAAAAGACGAAAGGAAAAAAATTGCCAATGATGGCAAGGAAATTCTAACGCGAAAACTGAACAGTTTAAAAGTACATTTTACAGAACCAAACATTAAAGAATTATTAAAACTTTATGAACTGGTTGAACACACGGAAATGTACGTTCAAATTGCTTTGGGAAAACTAGACTTAAAAAAGATTAAACCCCTGGTAATTAAAGGTGGAAATCTTAAACATGGCTCTATCACCAAAACAATAAAGGAGTCCTTCGAAGCACTGTATAAAAAGGTAGCAGGAAAAAAAGAGGAATTAATAATTGGAGAAAACATTGGCCAAATGGACTATACTCTTTCTCCTTGTTGCAATCCAATTCCTGGAGACAATGTGTTCGGCTTCGTAACCATAAGCGATGGAATTAAGATACACCGCAATAACTGTCCTAATGCCAAACAAATGAGAGCAAATTATGCTTATCGCGTAATTAATGCTAGATGGAAAAGTAAAGAATTAGCAGATTTTTTAACTGGCATTCGATTTACAGGCATTGACGACATTGGGCTTGTAAATCAAATCACTACTATCATATCCAGTGAGAAAGGCGTGAACATGAAAGCGGTTAGTTTTAATTCAAATGATGGTATCTTCGAGGGAAAAGTAATGTTATACATAAGTGATATCAGCCATTTAGCGGAACTAATGAAAACCCTTAAAAATATCGAAGGGGTTAACACCATTGAAAGAGTTGATGCAACAGAAGAATAATCTTCCGTTTTATAAAGTACTTTTAATAATTTGATAATACGGATATTGCGCAAATCAAGTCTAAAGTAATTCCTACCATGATACGATAATATTTCCACACTTACCCAATAAAGAAATCTTACAATACCCATAATTGGAAAGCGAAATGTGTAAAACCCCTTATTTTCTTAATATCTTTTAAAATAAAAAACACGGTTCATCCTCCTCGATAGCTTACCTTTACCCTATTGATTAAAAATCAATTTTTTCATAAATGAAAGAAGCACAAGCAACGTCAACTGTTCAAGAAAAAGTAGAAGCAATTTTTTGTGATTACTTGGAAGAAAAAGGCCACAGGAAAACTCCCGAACGATTTGCAATACTAACTGAAATTTATGACTTTGCTGGCCATTTTGATATAGAAGCGCTTTATGTCAATATGAAAAACAAAAACTATAGAGTTAGCCGGGCTACGCTTTATAATACAATGGAGCTTCTTCTAAATTGCAGATTGGTGAGGAAACATCAATTTGGGAAAAACATTTCTCAATTCGAAAAAGCTTACGAGTTCAAACAACATGACCACATCATTTTAGAAAATGGTGAAGTAATAGAGTTTTGCGACCCAAGGATTCAACAAATTAAACAAACACTAGAAGACGTTTTTGAAATTGAAATTGAAAACCACTCTCTTTACTTTTATGGTAAACGTAAATAATCAAATTGATATGGATAAGTTCTCATTTACTATAACAGAGGAAAACGCAATTGTGCATTTAAAATTAAGTGGGAGAATTCTTGACAACGAGCAAACCAGCAGGTTATTAAAAGAAGTGGATAATACTATTTCTGAGAAAATTAATAAGATTGTTTTAGACTTAGAACACATAGATTACATTAACAGTAACGGTTTGAATTGCTTTATTCAACTGCTCACAAAGGCAAGGAATATGGGAGGAGATGCTGTAATTATAAATGTTCCTGAAAAAATAAAAAATTTATTACTTATTTCTAAACTCAATACTGTGTTTACCATTAAAGATAATATTGGGCAAGCAAATGAAACTTTAACTAACTCATTATAATATAATTTAAATGGCGGTAGATGTACTTTTAGGTCTTCAATGGGGAGACGAAGGAAAAGGAAAAATAGTTGATGTTCTTACTCCAGAATACGATATAATTGCTCGCTTTCAAGGTGGCCCAAATGCTGGACACACACTTGAGTTTGAAGGGATTAAACACGTATTACACACCATACCATCTGGGATATTCCACAAGGGAGTAAAAAACGTTGTTGGGAACGGTGTTGTTATTGATCCAGTTATTTTAAAAATAGAGATTGACAAGTTATTAAAAATGGGGGTTGATGTTAAAGAACAAATGCTTATTTCTAAAAAAGCACACTTGATTCTTCCATCGCATAAATTACTTGACAAAGCATCTGAAATGGCTAAGGGAAAGGCTAAAATCGGATCAACTTTGAAAGGAATTGGACCAACCTACATGGACAAAACTGGTCGTAACGGATTAAGAATAGGAGATATCTTTGAAGCAGGTTTTCAAGAAAAATATTTAAGTCTTGTCAAAAAACATAAAAGCATGTTGAACTTTTATGACATGGACTACAATCTTGATGATATGGAAATTGAATTCCACCGGGGAATAGAAACAATAAAAGAATTAACCGCTATTGATAGTGAGCATTATTTAAACAATGCCATTAAAGATGGAAAAAATATTTTGGCTGAAGGTGCTCAAGGGACGTTGCTTGATATTGATTTCGGAACCTACCCTTTTGTTACTTCTTCCAACACCATAACCGCAGGAACATGTACTGGTTTAGGAATTGCTCCAAATAAAATTGACCGCATTGTTGGTATTTTTAAAGCTTACTGTACGCGAGTTGGAAGCGGACCATTCCCAAGTGAAGAAGACAACGAAACTGGAGAAAGAATCAGAAAGCTTGGATTTGAATTTGGCGCAACAACAGGTAGAGAAAGAAGGTGTGGCTGGATTGATCTTCCAGCGTTAAAATACGCGATTATGATAAACGGTGTTACTGAGTTATCAATGATGAAAGGAGACGTACTAGATTCTTTTGAATCTATTAAAGTTTGTACGCATTATATTCATAACGGGGATAAAATAGATTATTTTCCATACAACATTAACAATAATGTTGAACCGGTTTATATTGAGAAAAAAGGATGGAACATTGACACAACCAAAATCACATCTGAATCTGAATTTCCTAAGGAATTGGTTGACTACATTGCCTATTTAGAAGCAGAATTAGAGACACCAATCTCTATTATTTCTGTTGGACCGGACAGAAGCCAAACAATCCAAAGAGACAGAGTATTGGCTTAAATTTATATAAAAAAAATTAAAAAAGGAATCTGAATAATTTCAGGTTCCTTTTTTTTATTGCCATTTACAGGTCTTATCGGATATGCCAAAATTTGTAACTTTGCACACTAAAGAGAAGGCTACCGCGTTTTTCGTCTTTATACAACATTGAAACATACTCTTCACATAACATTTATTCTGTTTACCATTGGTAATCTTGCCGCCCAAAATGAAAGCAATAAAACCCAGGTAATCATTAAACAAGCGGATAGACTATACAGAGATGAAAGAGTATCTGATGCTCAAGTATTGCAGGGAAACGTAATTTTTGAACACGATGGGGCATTAATGTACTGCGATAGTGCACTTATTTTTCAAGAGGAAAACTCCTTAGAAGCTTTTGGAAACATCAAAGTTAATCAAGGAGATACTATCTCAATAACAGGAGATTCACTATTCTATTTAGGTGATGAAAAACTTGCTAAGTTAAGGGGAAACATATTTTTCAAAGAGAAAGATTTAAAACTAACGACAAACATATTGAACTACGATTTAAATTCTGGAATCGCTACCTATTATTATGGAGGGACGATAGTTAGCACTGAGAACAACAACAATCTTTCTAGCCAGACTGGATCCTACAATAGTAATACAGAATCCCTTTTTTTTAAGGATAGTGTCCGGCTAATAAATCCTGAATACACAATAGAATCAGATACTCTCACCTATAGCACTATTTCGGAAGTATCTAACTTTCACGGACCTACATTCATTCGTTCTGATGAGAATCTTATTTATTGTGAGCATGGATGGTACGATACGCAAAATGAAATTTCTTCATTTTGGAGCAATACATATATCATTTCTAAAGAGCAAAAACTAGAGGGAGATAGTATTTATTACGATCGAAATATTGGAGAGGGTAAAGCTTATGGAAATGTACAAATTACAGATACAACTAATAATGTAATCATAAATGGTGATATAGCTATACATGATGAA
>Ga0255758_10005463_pt1 | contig 10369 bp, 5 predicted proteins | sample 011ome_24_FD_179958 | JGI IMG/M metagenome (GOLD analysis project Ga0255758, IMG submission 179958) | Coastal salt marsh microbial communities from the Groves Creek Marsh, Skidaway Island, Georgia - 011513CT metaG (version 2) | ecosystem: Environmental > Aquatic > Marine > Intertidal zone > Salt...
ATGTTCAGTCTATGGAGGATTACCAGCAAGATGATTATACGGAACAACAAGAACGAATTGATTTTGGAACGGATCGAACATACGACAATGAATTAGCGAATGAGACTATGGAGACCCGAATCAATGATTTTTCAAGCGAATCTGATAACAACCGCCAAGAAAATGTTGAGTCTATGGAGGATTACCAGCAAGATGATTATACGGAACAACAAGAACGAATTGATTTTGGAACGGACCGAACATACGATAATGAATTAGCGAATGAGAGTATGGAGACTCGAATCAATGATTTTTCAAGCGAATCTGATAACAGCCGTCAAGAAAATGTTGAATCTATGGAGGATTACCAGCAAGATGATTATACGGAACAACAAGAACGAATTGATTTTGGAACGGATCGAACGTACGATAATGAATTAGCGAATGAAACTATGGAGACTCGGATCAATGATTTTTCGAGTGAATCTGATAACAGTCGCCAAGAAAATGTTGAGTCTATGGAGGATTACCAGCAAGATGATTATACGGAACAACAAGAACGAATTGATTTTGGAACGGATCGAACATACGATAATGAGTTAGCAAATGAGACTATGGAGACTCGAATCAATGATTTTTCAAGCGAATCTGATAACAACCGTCAAGAAAATGTTGAGTCTATGGAGGATTACCAGCAAGATGATTATACGGAACAACAAGAACGAATTGATTTTGGAACGGATCGAACATACGACAATGAATTAGCGAATGAGAGTATGGAAACCCAGATCAATGATTTTTCAAGTGAATCTGATATTCACCGGCAAGAAAATGTATCATCGATGGAGAATTACCAGCAAGAAGATTACAAGGAACAGGGAGATAGAATCGGTTTTAGTGCAAATAGGACTTATGATAATGAGCTAGCAAATGAGGAAATGGAAACAAGAATTGCCGATTTTTCTGTTGATGCAGATAATGCACGAGAGAGAAACGCTGATGCTCTTGAGACTTATGAAGATGGCTTAAAAAATGAAAGTAGTGATTATTACAATAGGAATAAAGATCTAGGTATCGAAAATGCTGAGGACATGGATCGAGTTAAAAATCAAAGCCCTACTATGTTTGCAGATGCAAATAGACAAAAGCTAGCGACTCAATATCCGGAAGGAATTACTGAAAAAATGTTCGAAAGAAGAAACGGTAGAGGAGATGTCATTGAAATTACAATATTGCGCATTATAATTAAAGGCGTAAAGGGTGACGAATACAAAAAAGTTTCCGCAAAATGGGGTACCAGTTATTTTAAAAATGGCGGTGTAATATCCGAGTATATTTGGGACACTGAGACCAATTAATTTATTTGGACTTCTTGGTGTCTAAAGCAATCAACAGTATGGTCATTCACCATTCCTATTGCTTGTATGTATGCATAAATTACAGTGGGTCCTATAAATTTAAACCCTCGTTTCTTTAAATCTTTGCTTAACTTATCTGAAATGGTCGTGGAAGCTTTAACTTCAGAAATTGACTTGTTATCATTTTGTATTGGAATGTTATTTACAAAACCCCATATATACTTATTAAAAGAACCGAATTCTTTTTGAATTTGCATAAATGCAATAGCATTTGAAATAGTAGCTTTAACTTTTAGTTTGTTTCTAATGATTCCAGTATCTTGCAGAAGTTCAATAATTTTCTCTTCGTCATAAAGCGCTATCGTTTTGTAGTCAAAATTATCCAATGCTTTTCTAAAGTTTTCTCTTTTTCGAAGAATTATAATCCAACTTAATCCAGCTTGAAAAGTTTCTAATATTAAAAATTCAAATAACTTTTGCTCATCCCGCAGAGGCACTCCCCATTCTGTATCATGATATTCAATATAAAGAGGGTCCTCTTCACACCACGAGCATCTAGTTGTACTTTTCATTTATAGTTTTAAGAATTTTTTATTTTTTCATCATTGAAATAACGATTCTAAACCCATCTGGATCGATATAGGTGGTGCCATTGTCCTTCCAGTATGGATTTTTTGATTGAACGGAGCTTAATCCATTGTTATTGAAACGTTGCTTAAGAAAAATATATTCTTCTTTCGTGTCGAGGTAAAAGACCAACAAGTCGTCTTTGTCAGCTTGGTGTTTGGGGCTTTCCTCTGATGTGGTAAATTCGAGGTGCCAATTCAACCCTTCTTTTCCAATAAATATGCCATCATATTTATTGTGATTGGTAAATTCTCCCAAAACATCTAGTCCTAATAAATCGCAGTAAAACGTAATTATCGGTTTTAAATTATCTGTATGTCTAGCAACTCTAAATTTCATGAAGGTTTACGCTTCAATTAAACCGGTTTTAACCAATAAAGCTTTTGTGGAAGGTTCCTTTCCTCTAAATTTCTTGTACAATTCCATTGGGTGTTCACTTCCTCCTCGAGAAAGAATATTTTCCAAAAAGTTGGTAGCAGTCTCTTGGTTGTATATACCAGTTTCTTTAAACAATTCAAATGTGTCAGCCTCTAATACTTCCGCCCATTTGTAACTGTAGTATCCAGCAGAGTATCCACCTTGAAAAATGTGCGAAAAGGCACAAGATGTGGTAGTTTCCTTTGCTGGAGGAAATAGCTCAGTTCCATTTATCGCATTTTCTTCAAATTCATAAACACTGTTAGTTGGAATAGAAGTCAAATTATGCCAAGACATATCCAGTCTTCCCAATCCAACTTGACGAACCGTTTGATATCCGCTTAAAAAGTTGGCGCTATCTTTAATTTTTTGAACCAGATCAATTGGTATAATTTCGTCCGTTTCATAATGTCTTGCAAAGAGGTCTAAACATTCTTTTTCATAACACCAGTTCTCCATTAACTGAGAAGGAAGTTCAACAAAATCCCAATAAACAGAAGTTCCACTTAAGCTTTCATAATAGCCATTTGCCATTATTCCGTGTAATGCATGTCCAAACTCATGGAACAACGTGGTTACCTCTCCAAAAGTCAATAAAGAAGGCTTCGTGTCGGTTGGTTTAGTGAAGTTACAGACAATAGAAACCAATGGTCTGGTATCTAAGCCATCGTATTTATTTTGTCCGCTAAAAGAGGTCATCCAAGCACCATCTCTTTTTCCTGCTCTCGGGAAGAAATCTGCATAGAAAACCGAAAGGTGTTTTCCATTTTTATCTTTAACAGCGTAAGTAATTACATCTTCATGGTATTTCTGAATATCATCTAATTTTTCGAAAGTAATGCCATAGAGTTTTTCTGCAGTAATAAAAGCACCATCAATTACCTTTTCTAATTGGAAATAAGGTTTCAATATTTCGTCATTGATTGCAAATTTCTCGTTTTTTAATTTTTCAGAATAGTAAGAGAAATCCCATCTTTCTATTGGAGATGGTCCATTCATTCTGTTACTTAATTCTTGAATTTCTTTCATTTCGATTTTCGCGACCGGTAAAGCATGCTCCAATAGTTCATCTAACAACTGATATACTTTGCTCGGTTTTTCAGCCATTCTTTCTTCTAGTATTAAGTCAGCATGCGAATCATAACCTAATAAATTGGCTTTTTGATGTCTAATTTTTGCGATTTCTTGAACGTTAGTTTCATTGTTGTTTTCATCTTTTTGAAATGCGCGTGATCCAAAAGCCAAATAGAGTTTTTTTCTTAATTCTCTATTCTCAGAATACTTCATAAATGGAATGTAGGATGGATATTCGAGTGTTATTAACCAATTGTTTTCTTTGCCTTTAGCTTTTGCTGCCATCGCGCAAGCCTCTTTGAACCCGTCAGGCAACCCAGCTAAATCAGCTTCCTTTTCAATCCACATTTCAAAAGCATTGGAAGCTTTTAAAAGGTTTTCTCCAAATGATAAACTTAGTTTGGAAAGCTTTGTATTTAATGTTTTTAACGTTTCCTTATCCTCTCCTTGTAGGTTTGCTCCATTGCGCACAAAACTTTTGAATGTTTTATTTCGTAACATTTTTTGTTCTGTATTCAGGCTACTTTCACTAGAGTTTTTATATGCTTCTTTTATCCGTATAAATAATTCATCATCCATTAAAATGTCGTTAGAGTATGCGGTCAACATAGGAGATAGTTCCTGCGCTAGTTGTTGCATTTCTTCACTGGTTTCAGCACTGTTTAAATTAAAAAAAACACTCGATGCTGTGTCTAATAGTTTTCCACACCTTTCCAATTTTTCAAAAGTATTTTCAAAAGTGGCTGGCAATGGATTGTTTTTAATTGCAGCTATTTCAGCTTTCCCCAATTCAATCCCTTTCTTCATTGCAGGCATATAATGTTCAAGCTTTATTTCTTCAAAAGGAATGGTATTAAAAGAGGTTTTGAACTCTGAAAGTAATAGCGGATTGCTCATATAGTTTTAGATTGGATTAATGTATTCTCACAAAGTAAATGAATTTTGATTTAGTTGATTATCTTTATTCGCAAATAATTTACGCTTATTACATTTTTTGCTAAAATGCTCTGTTGATAAATAACGGCAAGGCATTGCGACAAGTTTAAATGTTTATTTTTTATATATGAAAATACTATTCATCCTTTTTCCTCTTTTTATAGGAATTTCAATGCAAGCCCAATTAGAAAATAAATCCGTCCTTACTATCGGTGATATTATGCAAGGAGAAGGGTTTATAGGAAACCTTCCTCACAGTATACAATGGATGCCTAATAATAACGTGCTGTTTAAGCAGGATAAGGACAACAATCGTGTTGATGAATACTATTTATTAAATATAGCTACAAATGAGGTATCTCTTGTTCTTGCAAAGGATTTAGCATTATTACCAGAGTATGGAGTAGAAAAGCATTCGAATTCGAATCGTTCATTTTACATCAATAATTCATCATTACGCGCTTGGAAAGATGAAGAAGGCGCATCAGAATTATTAATGTATGAATTGGGCAAGATGAGTAATGTCAATTCTGTTAGTGACCCAAATGTGATTTATTTACAGAAGGGTAATAATATTTACAAATTTCATCTTGAAAAGCCTATGCAGCAAATCACGAATTTTAAACGTGGAAGCAAAGAGATTGAAAAACAGCTTTTACAATCAGAAAAATACTTACAAAACCAACAACTTGAGTTATTTGATGTTTTGGTTGCTGCAAAACAAAGAAAGAAAGCGCGTGATACCTTTAATGATGCCAAGGAAATTAACTCTCCGATGGAAATATATATTGGCGATGCTTATTTGAATTCCATTACTGTTTCGCCAGATGAGAAATACATATCTTTTATTTTGTCAGATTATCCGGATACTGAGCCAACTCATGTAGAAAAGCACGTAACAAAATCAGGGTGGACGAAGCCCATATCTGCTCGATCGAAAATTGGCAGAAAAGATGCTACACATAAAATGGGTGTTTTTAACATAGAAACTAACGAAGTCGTTTATTGTGCTATTGATAATTTGGAGGGAGTTCTAGTTAAGCCTGAATATTTGCAATTGTATGATAAAGAAGATGTAAAATATGAATTACCTAAAAATGTAGTATTTCATGGTCCTTATTTCTCAGAAAAAGGGGAAGCTATAATAGAGGTTAAGTCCTACGACAATAAAGATCGTTGGATAGCCCTTTTAGATATGAAAACAGGAGCTTTAACACAAATTGAATACCAACATGATGAAGCGTGGATTGGTGGTCCTGGAATTAGCAGTTGGAAAGGAGTTCCTGGAAATATTGGTTGGTTAAAAGATAATAAAACAGTCTTTTTTCAATCGGAGGAAACGGGGTATTCGCATTTGTACTTATACGATACGGAGAAAAACAAAAAGAAACAGTTAACAGATGGAGAATTCGAAATTCATTCAGCTCAGCTATCAAATGATGGGACTAAATTTTTTATTACGGCAAATAAAAAGCACGCAGGGAACAGGGAGTTTTACCATTTAGATATAAAGTCAAAAAAATGGACTTCAATATTAACTGAAGATGGTAATTATGAGGTTGAGGTATCGCCGGATGAAAAACACTTGGCCTATCGTTATTCCTATAAAAATAAACCTTGGGAGATTTATATCACTGAAAATAAAGAGGGAAACTTTCCAAATCAAGCGACACATTCCTTGAACCCTAATTTTGAAGACTATAGTTGGAGAGCACCGGAGGTTATAACTTTTAAAGCAGAAGATGGCGCCAATGTTCCTGCTAGAGTTTATAAGCCAACAGCAGAAAAAAACAATCATGCAGCTGTAATATTTGTGCATGGAGCTGGGTATTTGCAGAATGCACACAATTGGTGGAGTGGTTATTACCGAGAATACATGTTCCATAATGTACTGGTAGATAACGGTTATACCGTTTTAGATATTGATTATAGAGCATCAAAGGGATATGGTAGAGACTGGCGAACAGGAATATATAGATATATGGGAGGGAAAGATTTATCTGATCATGTTGATGGACGTAAATACCTGGTTGAACAATGTGGTGTAGACTCAAATAGGGTAGGGATGTATGGGGGTTCTTATGGTGGCTTTATCTCAATTATGGCAATGCTTACTACCGATAAATTTCCATGTGCTGCAGCAATTCGCTCTGTAACAGATTGGGCGCACTATAACCATGAGTACACTTCCAATATTTTGAATACACCTGTATTGGATAGTATTGCTTACAGAAGAAGTTCGCCAATATATTTAGCAGAAAATTTACACGGAAAGCTCCTTATATTGCATGGGATGGTTGATGATAACGTCCAATATCAAGATGTGGTGCGTCTTTCTCAACGCTTTATCGAATTAGGAAAAGAAGATTGGGATTTAGTTGGTTATCCTGTAGAACCCCATGGATTTAAAGAGTCTACAAGTTGGACGGATGAGTACAAAAGAATTTTTAAATTATTTCAGGAAACTTTAAGGTAATTTGAATCTGCCATCATTGCCACCAAGGGCAAACCACCTCAATGTCTTTACCTAGCTGATTAACTGATAAGTAATGAAACTCCCTAAATAAGCCATTCCTGTAAAGACCAAGAATTGTGTAATTGCGAATTTCCATTTACCTGTTTCTTGTTTTACAATTGCAATAGTACTCATGCATTGCAATGCGAAAACATAGAATATTAATAAAGAGAACGCGGTAGGTTTGTCAAATTTTATAGAGGCTAGGGCTTCTTTGGAGTTCTTGTCGCTTCCCACACTATAAATGGTTGTCATTGTTCCAACAAATACTTCTCGCGCAGCAAAAGAGGTGATTAATGCTATTCCTACTTTCCAATCAAATCCGAGAGGTTTAATAACAGGTTCAATCGATTTTCCAAAATAACCAATATAGGAATATTCCAGTCTTTCGGATGATTTTAATACTTCAATTTCTTCTGGTGTATGGGTTTGAAGCATTATATCTGCAGTGTATTTTGCATCTATTCTTTCCCTATCTGAAGAGGGGCCGAATGAAGATAAGAACCACAATACAACCGAGGCGATTATAATTATTTTACCAGCTTCAAAAACAAAAGTTTTTCCCTTATTTATCATCGTAGAAAACACGTTTTTTAGGGAAGGAATAGCATATTTTGGTAACTCCATAATAAAGGAGGAGCGTTCGGTTATTTTTAAAAATTTGTTCATTATAACAGCAATCACTAAACTAAATACGACTCCCAAAAGATATAGTCCCATCATAAATAAGCCTTGCAGACTAATTATTCCTCCCACCATTTCGTTGGGTACAATAAAAGCAGTAAGAAAAACATAAACAGGCAATCGTGCAGAACAACTCATTAAGGGAGTTATAAAGATTGTAATCAAACGCTCTTTTTTACTTTCAATGTTTCTCGCAGCCATAATAGCTGGCACACTGCAAGCAAACCCTCCAACAAGGGGAATTATAGACTTTCCATTCATTCCAAACATCCGCAATAAACGATCAGACATAAAACTAATTCGGGATAAATACCCTGAATCTTCGAGGACGGTAATCAATCCAAATAGAAGCATAATTTGGGGTAGGAAAACAAGTATGCCACTTATACCTGCAAGTAGTCCCTCGGTAATGAAATTCGAGATGTAGCCTGCGGGCAGAATATTGGAAATACTATCTGAAAGATAGGCCATCCCGTTTGTAATAATTTCCATTGGAATTTGCGCAAGCGTAAAAACAGATTGAAATAATAAGAAAAATACACCGATAAAAATCAAGAAGCCCCAAACAGGGTGTATAACTATTTTATCAATTCTAGTCGTATTGTCATTATTCTGATCACTTGGATCATTCTGAATTTCTGTAAGAACATTAGCCGCAATTATTTCTTGAATTTTTTCGTAGCGATTGTTGATTTCATGTAGCTCTGCTTCATTTCTATTATAGCTGCTGTTTTGCACCACCAAATTATAAAAATCCTTTTCTCTCAACCATGTTAGACTCTTTATGTTATTTAGGCACTTAAAGAGTCGATATTGATTTTCGTTAGGGTACTTTTCAGCTAGTATCCCAAGTGTTTTTCCTCCAATCTTTTTTGAGTCAATTATTGGTTCCCCCTTTTTCGAGTGTTCTGCTAAAAATTTAGACTTTAGGCTAGTGGCCGATTCTTTTTTAGCACTTAACTCAATAATAGGTATGTTTAAAGCCTCGCGCAAGCCTCCTATATTTATTTGTATTTTCTTCTTTTTAGCAACATCAGACATATTTAATGCTAAAATAACAGGAAATCCAAGGTCTATAATTTGGGTAACTAAAAACAAATTTCTCTTGAGATTTGTAATATCTGCAACGAGAACAACCGCATCTGGAAAAGATTCATTTTGGTTATTCAAAAGTATATCTTGTACTACTTTTTCATCTGGAGATGTTGATGATAAACTATAGGACCCCGGTAAATCAATGATCTCATATTTCTGGCCATCGGCCATCGTGCTTAAACCGGATCTTTTTTCTACAGTCACCCCCGGAAAATTTCCTACTTTTTGATTTAAACCAGTTAATTTATTGAATAGGGTAGTTTTACCACAATTCGGATTCCCCACCAACGCTATCTTTATTCTCTTACTCAACTAGTTATTTTGAAAGGTTCTAAGTTGGTACAAATATCCAAACTGAATAGAGTTTCTACAATACCCCTTTTAGGGTATTATTTAGATTGATTAAAAATAATAAGCAATTGAACATGTCTCTAAAATTCAATGATAGGAGTGGTTTTGGGTGATGCTCTTTTTTTTTATTTTAAAATACCCTAAAAGTGGTATTGCGCACTTAAATTTCCACATCTATTTTTGCAGTGAAGAATTAATTAGATTGATTCTAAATAAGCAATACGGAAACGACTAATGTAAGAGAAAAATGAAAAGACTAAGCCTAAATTTATTATTGTTTTTTTTTGGAGGAATAGTGCAAGCGCAGGTAATATCTGCAGACAGTAGTACAAATGAACCGCTCAATACAGCACAAAATATTTTAGCAGGAAATGGAGGTAAAGCCATTACTGTAGCTGGTTATGGAGAGGTGCATTTCAATCAAGAGTTTTCCGACACGCATAGACATAATGGAAAAATGGATGTGCATCGTGTTATTATGTTTTTAGGATATAAGTTTTCTCATAAAACTTTTTTTGTAACGGAATTAGAATTTGAACACGTGAAGGAATTATATGTAGAGCAAGCATTTTTGCAACACAGCCTTAATTCGAACATTAACTTTCGAGCGGGCTTAATGTTAATTCCAATGGGAATTATAAACGAGTACCATGAGCCAACAACTTTTAACGGGGTAGAACGACCAAATATGGATAATAAGATTATTCCAACAACATGGAGAGAAATTGGTGCTGGTTTTTCAGGTAAATTTCCTAGCGCTTCCTTGCGCTACCAATTATACGTTGTTAATGGTTTGTTAAGTTACGATGGTGCAGGGAAGATTGGTGGAAATTCAGGTTATCGTTCGGGTAGACAAAAAGGAGCAAACTCTGTTTTTACCACTCCTAATATTACCGGTAAAGTAGATTTTTATGGTGTAAAAGGACTAAAATTAGGGCTTTCTGGATATTTTGGAGGAACGCAATCCACAGCTTATGACAACGTAGATTTACGTGAAAATAATGCACTTGTAACTGCTGATTCTACAGTAATAAATATGTCCATGGTGGGAATGGATTTTCGCTACCAGAATAAGGCTTTTCAAGCTAGAGGTCAATTCATTTATAGCAATAACGATAACGCAGAACAATACAATGCTTATACAGGAAGAGACTTAGGGTCTAGTTTTCTTGGGTATTATATAGAGGCTAGTTATGATGTGCTTACACTTATAAAAAAAGACGCTAAAATGGAATTAAACATTTTTGGACGATATGAAAATTACGATACGCATCATTCAGTTATTGGTATGAACCGAAACCTAACTTATGGACGGTTAGATTATACAGCAGGA
>Ga0255758_10005480_pt1 | contig 10350 bp, 7 predicted proteins | sample 011ome_24_FD_179958 | JGI IMG/M metagenome (GOLD analysis project Ga0255758, IMG submission 179958) | Coastal salt marsh microbial communities from the Groves Creek Marsh, Skidaway Island, Georgia - 011513CT metaG (version 2) | ecosystem: Environmental > Aquatic > Marine > Intertidal zone > Salt...
AAAATCCGGCGACCAAGTCTCTTTTACTCTGGCAGTCAGCGATCGCTTTCCTCACCGCAAAGCTTCCCAATCCACCACCATTAAAATTCCCATTATCGGGTCTCAGGAACATGCTCAGTTGATTACTGGTAAAATGGAGGAATTGCTTGGTCAGCTTGCGGAAATATCAAGAGAACAAGAAAGCCTGCAAAGCAAAACTATACAGTATCAATCCCGATTGGTACCATCCGCCAATAAGCAACAATCAACACCTGATTCCTCATTAGTCTCCACTTTGGCCGAGAAACAAGATTGGATTGCTGAAGAACTTTCATCAACCGCACAAGCTGGCATCAAACTAATAGAAAGTGCCACCCAAAATCCAATTTTTGATTCTTCTACACTACAGGGATTTTCAGATTCGGTGAACAAAATGGATGGCATCGCAAGTGGACCGATGACTGCTTCTCAAGAGGCCTTAAGGGATCTAATTAATGCTTCCCAAACCGACACTAATAGGTTGCTTACAGAGTCGGTTCAAAAGCAGGAAAGTGCATTACAAAGGCTAAAAAAACTTATCGAAAATTTATCGAACCAAAAAGATCACATAGAAGCCAGGTCCCTTTCCCAAAGATTGCGAGATCTTGGACAGAGCGAAGAAACCATTGCCCTCAAACTCGTGGACTTATTGCCGGATACCCTGGGTAAAACAAGTTCCTCCCTATCCGCCGAACATTCGATGACCGTGAAGGAACTCCATAAGGATCAACTGCTAGTCCGAGAGGGCTCAGTGGAAGTTCACCATGAGATCAGTCGATACTATGAAAGAACTGGTGTTCCCGAGTATCAAAAAGTGGACCTACTTATGAGTAGTTCCAACCTGCAGACAAATTTAAAACTGATCGCACAGAGAATCACAGAAAACATAAGCTTAAAGGCATTAAAGGCTCTTACTACCTGGCAGGTTAAGTTTAAAACTTGGGCGGAAATACTTGAAAACCAAATCACCCAAACACAACAGGGTGGAGGTGAGGGATCGTCTTCAGGAAAAGACATGGCTTCCGAAATCCTAGCCCTTTTAAAAATCAAAAAGAAGCAAAAACATATTATTCAAAAGACCCAATACATAAATCAGAGCGGTGTCTGGATAAACCATGGATTATGGAGCCTGAAATTAAGTAAATCCCAGAATGAACTAACCATCGATTTAACAGACACACAAATTGCATTGGCAAATGAAGCCTTGAATCCCCTGCTTGATGAAGCCCATACCGCCATGTCAAGAGCCTCTCAATTACTTCAACAAAAAAATACGGGGGAAAGTACCCAAGCTCAACAAATCCTGGCAAAAGACTTGGTGAGCGACATCATCAACCTACTGATCGAAGGCCAGCAAAATAATACGGAAACCGAGACCTCTGAGGAGGTAAGCATGATGGAATTTCTATTGATGCAAGCTAAGTCTGAAAAATCAAAGAAAGGAAAAGGTAAGAGTGAAGCAGCAGGAAAAACAGGCGGTGGAAATAACCAAGGAGGCAAGGCCAAGAATCACCAAAGTCAGATCGAAGGGAATAACATCAGGCAGCAACTCTCACCCCGTAAGCCTAAGACCGTTGGGGGATCCATTCCCCCCATTCCTCAAGAATTTAAAGATTCCATGGAACGTTACTTACAAAAAGTTAAGTGATGAAAATTGGTAATTTTGTTATAATCATTTTTCTTTGTGCTCTTTCCGGAATTCCTGCGGCTGAAGAAATTTTTGAAACAGAAAGCGACTCCCTGGTAAATGCGTTGGATTCCAGTTATCAGAAAGGACTAAAATATCTCGCTGCCACCCAAGGCCCCCAAGGCCTTTGGGCCCAAAGTTCCTATGGCGACCAGCCAGGGGTTTTAGGAATTTGTATCCTTGCGTTTATCTCCCGGGGGGATGACCCAGAGTACGGCCCCTATGCCCTGCCCATTGCAAAATCCCTAAAATCTTTACTGGAAAAACAGGACCCTACTACCGGCTTCATTGGCAGCACTATGTACAATCATGGCTTTGCTACTCTTGCACTTGCAGAACTCTATGGTGCGGTGGATGATGATCGCATTGGTTTAGCCCTGCAAAGGGCTGTTTCCTTGATCGTGCGATCGGCTGAAACCAATCCCAAAGGTGCCTGGAGATACAAGCCAGACAGCAAAGATGCGGACACCACTGTTTCCGGGACTGTTTTGGTCTCCTTGTTTGCCGCAAGAAACGCCGGAATGAAAGTACCAGATCAAACCATCAACAAAGCGATTGAATTTATGATAAACTGCCAGGACTCGAAAGGGGGCTTTGGGTACACCTCGGGAACTGGGTCGAACTTACCGCGAACCTCGATTGCATCTCTTGTTTTATCCTTGGCCCGTAAGACCGATTCACCCGCATATAAAAAGTCTCTGGAGTATTTAAGAAATAATGCAAAATTTGGCGATCAGGGGCATAAATTTTACAGCCTTTATTACACGGCTCAGGCTTTGTTTAGAGCTGGCTCACCTTACTGGGAAGAGTGGAACATTCAAAATATTCAAAAATTGGTGGAAAGTCAGCAGAAAGATGGGTCATGGCGAGGTAATCATGGAATGACTTTTTCCACAGCGGCTGCCCTTTTATCTATGGCACTTAATTACCGCTACTTACCCATTTACGAAAGATGAAACTCCCTTATCTATCGCCAGTTCTTTTGCGCTCTGTTCTAGGAAGCTGGATAATTTTCACCACTTTGGCTCACCAAGCCCATGGAACCGAAAGGCTGACTTTTACGGACAACTCCTATTTACTTGGGAATTTACAAGGTCTGACCCAAAATAAAAAGATTCATTGGTTGCACCATTCAGCAGAAACTCCTCTTGAATTTGACTTCAGTGCAGTTCACTCGATTACCCTGAACCGACAACCCGAAAAGCAACTTTCTTCTTCTCCAAAATTACTCCTCGAGGTTTATCTTAAAAGTGGAGATTTTTTCAGAGGCACTCTCCTTAAACTTGATAAGAATGCTCTCAAGTTTTCCACAGATTTTTCCGATTCAATAACAGTAAATGTCAGGGAAGTCTCGCACCTTATTTTCCTGCCGGAATCTTACAAGGTTATATTTGATTCATCGACAGACTTTAAAAACTGGAAAAAAAGTAACTCCAAGTCTTGGCGGCAAGAACAGGGCGACTTAATTTCAGCCTTTTCAGGTAGCACCGGGTCCACATTACCCAAGGTAGATAGCTTAGCTATTAAATTTAAGGCTGTCTGGGAGAGATCCTTCTATTTGGCTCTGCGTTTGTTTTCGGATTCAGACGGCAGTAACTACGGAGACATCGGGTACCACCTGTCTTTTTCAAATCATCGGATCAATTTGCAATCGAACAAAATAGTCAATGGCCGCACCATACGTGAGTCCATCGGGTCTGTTCTTGTAGACGAACTTGCAGGAGCAAAGTCAGGAAACTTTCAAGTCTTTGCCAACCGGATTAAAAAAGAATTTATGGTTCAAATTAATGGCATTGAGTACGCCCGATGGCGAGATACCGATACCGAATACCTACCCCAAGAAAGTGGCTTACTCTTAATCAACCAAGGAGGTAACTCCTTCGTTCAATTGGAACATCTTTCCATCTCCGGCTGGCAAGGAGAATATTCCCCTCATTCTCTGAGCCAAATGGAACAAAGCATGGGGAAGGCAGAGATTTATTTCAAAAATGGTGATGCCACCCCAGTTGAACAAATTTTTTCGACTGATGATAAGCTCACCATCGATACAGAGCATGGATTATTAAAGGTACCGCTACCCAGAATCCAAAGGATTGATTTTCATGCTAATCAGGATTTACTCCCACATAACACCGAGGCAACCCCGGATTGGCAACCCATAGAAGACCAAATATTGCTTGAAAAAAACAAAGGTCTCTTCGGGCTCAATGTAGAAAAGATTCAGGATGGCCAACTTCTCGGTAGACATCCCATACTCGGTTCGATCTCAATTCCTTTGCATTTAGTTAAAAAAGTTAAAGCAAACCTAACTTTGCACTATACCAATGAACATCTTGGACTTCTTGATGCCGCCCACATTTTAATTCAAGAACAAAAAGCGCAGAAGGCACTTTCTATACTTGAACGGGCTCGGCCATCGTATCGAAACTGGTACTGGCACAGACTTTCATTCCTTGCCAATAATTTACTAATAAAAGAAAAGGGCCGTTTTCTAGTACAACCTGTCTCGGGTAAAACCAAGGGTCTCTGGCTTGACTCGAATCATTCTATTTTAACCCTTAATCCCAAACACCACTTTTCCATTTGGAAAAACGATCGAGAAGTACACCGTCAAAAGATTTCTTCAACCGGTAATCCTGAATTCAAAAGAAAGGAAAATGAATCCCTGAGCCTTTCTGAACTATCGAATGACTTTTGGCTTTCCAAAACTGAGATAACTCAACATCAATATCATGCCATTACTGGCCAAGGGATAAACGATGATGAATCCGCAAAGCTTCCCATTGAAGTAAACTGGCAGGATGCAAAAAAATTGGGGGATATACTTGCTAAAAAACATCCACTACCCAAAGGATTTAGTTGGAGACTGCCCACTGAGACAGAATGGGAATATGCCTGTCGGGCAGGAAGTAAAGGGCCATATCACCTGACCGGAAAAAGTACCCTTGAGCCAAACCCGCTCAATCACCAAAAATACTTGGGAAACTTTGCCTGGTTTAGGTCTAATTCAAATAACCAAATTCAAAAAGTAGGCCAAAAAAAACCAAACGCATGGGGGTTCCACGACATGCATGGCAATGTAGCCGAGTGGTGCCTGGATGCTAGTTCTCATAATAAAATGGATTGGGTAAGTAATCGAAAACCCAGGCAAATCAACCCTCTTGGGAAAATAGGTTCAAGTCGCATGATCCGCGGTGGAGGTTTTCATTCTTCGTTTGATGAGTGCAGAGCCGCTTACCGGGACGCTCGGGACACCCATTCAGAAAAAAATAAATTTGGCTTTAGGGTTGCCGTTGGCAGAAACCACGAAGCGGCAGTAAGCAATCAAAAAGCTGATATCATAGATCAGGTTGTCCAAGGATTGGGTTCTGAAATTACCATGATCAAAGTAAAAGCAGGAACTTTTTTGCAGGGAAGTCCGGATCATGAGTATCTACCAGATGCAACCCCTTCATCTGATGGCAAATTCATTCTCTTTGCTGATAAGTCAAAAACTTTAAAGAAGTTTAAAATGTCTGATAACTCCGTCTCTGCCTTGTTTTCATTCGATGAAGATATCGTAGAGTTATCCATTTCCAATGATAATAAAACAGCGTTTGTAGGCTGCGAAAATGGGGCAATATACGCCTTTGATTTACTGAAAAATCAAGTGCTTTCAAAAAATCATCAGCACTCCGAGGCCATTCTTGCTATAGCTATTAACCCTACGGATTCACTCTTGGTCTCTGCCGCTCTGGACGGAAAGATTATTTTAAAAAATCTTCTGACCCAGGAAATTATTTGGACTCTTGATGGGGATGGTACCCATGAATGCACCGACTTCATGGAATTCAGTCAAGATTCTGCTCAAATCCTTACTTCAGGTAAATATTGCCCCGCACAGCTACTGGAAGCCTCCTCGGGCACTTCTCAAATCATAGACGAAACAAAAAATAACTTATGCCTCAAGGCAAAATGGCATCCTAGTGGAAGGTTTATTCTGCTACTTGAACCCGGAGGTGTAATTAAACAGATTGAAGCAAAAGAACAGATCTTGTACCGAATTATTAATTTTGAATTACCAAAGGTTCAGGACTTTGACCTTTCGCCCAATGCCAGGGATCTTTTACTCGTTACGGAGGAAGGCTTGTGTACAACTCAAAAATTCCCTGATGATAATGCCATTTTCATCATTCACCCGAACAAAAAACTTGAAATCGCCCCTGATTACTTCTTTAGGCTATCCAAGCAAACTGGCACACCAAGTGAAAAGAAACTGGCAGCACATATTTCTCGGTACAAAAATCTTGTAAACCTAGTATTGGATGATGCAGTTGCTGAATCTCCAGATGGTGCCTGGACGGTTACAACTTTGGACGGAAAACTGCGAATTTGGAACCAAAATACCGGCACCTTCTTCAAAACCCTTGGCGGAAACATGATCTCCCCTTTCTCTACATGTGCATTCTCTTCCTGTGGTCGATTCATCAAATCTGAACTCCAAAGTGGGCACTCTCTTATCTTTCCTGCTGTATTGACTAATCCAATGAAGTTCAATGAAGAATTTCTTCGTGAAAAATTTGATAAGTAAACTCTGTTACTAGAAAGTTAAACATTTGCAAAAAGTAAGCAAAATTTATCATTGATGAAACGCTGTGAATGAATACTTTCAGGAAAGTGTCTCTTGTTAAATTACATAACAACGAAAATAAGAAGAGTTTTTTAACTATCTGTTTCTTCCAAGTCCCACTACTCTTTTGCTCATGTGGTGGAGGGAGTGTCACCACATTACCTGAGGCTCCTCCTCCGTATCCAAATTTCCCTGTCCCATACCAGCCACCTGGCACTCAGCCAGTATCGACTGGTGCATCATTGGAGAACCAAAAGAATGTTTATCAGTCCAATCTCTATGCCCCTAATCAATATCAGAGACCAGAGACCGGACAATATAACTCCTGGGAGTCTTCTCCTAATGCCCTATCACCTGCCCCAAATTACGCACGATTTACGGTTCATGCTAAATCTAACCTTTGGCTTTTAATACAAGATGCAAATGGCAACGAACTCGATTGGTTAAAACTCCAAGAAAATGAAAAGGTACCCATTTCTCATATTGGTGCACTTACCATAACATGCTCTTCCGGGCAGGATATTGAAATCTTCAACAAAGAAGGCAGGAAAATAAATACGCCAGGTAGCAACAAACCGGGAATATCGATTATTCGATTAGATTAGATGTATGAGGTGTCGGTTCCCCGAATCCCTTGTGTTGATCCTTAAGAAGCAATTCAGGAGGTAAGTCCTGCAACTGAAAAGTAATGTAAGAACATTTACCTTTTAAAAACTTAAAGGAAATCAAAGTCCAAGTGTAAACTTTATTTGTGGACTCATCGAATACGGGTCTTCGATAGTCCCACAGATAACCGTTACCACCATCAAGACTCTTTCCGTCAGGAACCCCCATAAGCTTTTCAATTTCATCCCTATTTCTTCCAATAGCTAAGGATTCTAGGTTGTTTTTCCGAATAACGGGATACTCAGGCAAAGAAGATTGATTCTGAACCAATCCATGATTGGAGGAGGTTGACCTGTTCAATAATCCTATATTTTGGGTCCGCTGGCATGACCCAAGAAAGGAAAGTCCAGAAACAAGAATAAGGTGCCAATATAATTTCTCGTGAAACATGTTTTCTAAAAGTGGCGGAGAGAACGGGATTCGAACCCGTGGAGGAACGATTAGCTCCTCACCGGTTTAGCAAACCAGCGCATTCGACCACTCTGCCATCTCTCCTTGACCAGTAAAATAAAGGGTTCTGAGCGTAATTGGCAAATCTTCTTGAAAGACCGCCACAATTCCGCCACGATTTTGACATGCCCAACACTACTTGGAAAATTGGTCGAAAATTTTTTTTTCTTGTAAGAGATAGACACGGCAATAACATAAGTTTCAGACTAGAGTGCCGACTCGATAAAGGCAATAAAAGATTTGTCCTTCGATGGCAGGATCCAACCGACCTTGACCCCGAAACTGGGAAAAAGAAATCAAAGACAAAATCTTTCAAGAGTTACGAAGAAGCTTTCCAACGAGTTAAAGATTTTGAGTTTAGAGAAGACCAAAGAAATAGTGGTGCAAAGCAGAGATTAACTTTCCTTAGTGACGATCAATTAAGAGATGCCGAGATGGCATTATCCACTTTGCCAAATGGCTTTAGCCTCAAACAAGTTATCGATCAATTCGTTCAAGAACTGCCAAGCAAGGAAGCCACGATTAATCAAGTCTATGAGGAGTGGATGTCGGAAGGTAAAAGATCGGGCAAAAGAAAATCATCGATCTCATCAAGGGAAGACAGAACTCGAGATTTTCGAAGCACTCATGGGAACAAGATGGCCCACAAGGTTACCTTCAAAGATGTGGAGGAGGTTGTCTTCAAGAAGCTTCAAAATGGTAAAGATCCCTCTGACAGGACGATCATCAATCGGTGGTCTTGTATTAGGTCATTAATGAATCGTGCGATTGAGAAGGGCTATGTGAAGAGAGATGGCAATCCATGTGAAATTCGAAATGGGTTTTGCGAACTCCCCTCGCCTACCGCATCGAAGACATTTCTGTCTGTGGCAGAAACTCGAGAGCTCATTAAGAATGCTACCACATACAAGGATGGTATCATGTTGGCCTACTTCTCACTTGCTTGCTTCAGTGGGCTCAGACCTTACGAGATTCATGGTGGAGCATTTCGGTCTCCAGTTGGTGCAGACCCATTAAGATGGGAAGACATTAATCTCCACTCTCAACATGCTGAAATTTTGGTTTCTGAACAACAATCCAAGACACGCTTCACTCGGTGGGCTCCTCTGAGGGACTACAATGCTAACCTCCAAATTCTTCTCAATCATTCGAGAAGCCTTGGGCATGAGCTAATCACAACCAAAAACTTTAAGGAGAATTGGCGTGCGGTGGTAAGAGATAGCAAATTGTCTTTCGAAGGACCGGATCAGGACAAATGCAGAAGGTCATTCGCAACCTATCTGTACAACAAGGAAAATGATGTTGCCGACAATACACTCGCTAAAATCATGGGTAATAGCCCGTATGTCTTAAACAAGCATTACAAGTCCATCATTAAAGCAGGGTTCAAAGTTCTTTAAAATCGGAATTGGTGGGAAAAAGTTGAACGAAAAAGACCTCAATTTGTTTTCAACCCGTCAAAACCTTCAAAAAATCGGCGAAATAATTCAAGAGAAGATTGCAGACTTCGATTGAACAAATTTCTATTCTTACTATAATTGACTCATTAGCTACATGATTCAGTCATGAAAACTTTCAACGCATGGAAAGAATCTCATCTAGAGGATAACCCTAAAGATCAAAGCCTCGGGCACAGCGAACTCATGGACAAGTTCAATGCCTACATTCGTGGAAACCTAAAGTCCGAGCCTAAAGTTAACCAAACTACTGCAACGAAACGAAATGTGAGCGATGAGAATGTTTCTCAATCAAACAACAAGATAGATGAGAGAGTTGTTAAGCTACTAGAGGCACAAAACGAAAAACTCTTTGAGGTGACCACCCTCCTAAAGGCAATTCGACTTGGAATTTTTCTCATACTTCTGTTGGCATTCGTTATTCCTTGGATCATCTCTACATTTTTCTAACCTCAAACATAGCACTAATGAATTTTACATACATCTTCGCAATGGCTCCATCAGGAGATCCTTCTGCACCTAGCGGCGGTCTAATTGGATTTCTCCCAAAGTAATTATTGCCTCATCGAGAGCGACAGGAACTTTTATTAAGGACTATTCCTCCCATCCGCCGCCACCATCATCTCCGCTTCCCATATCCTCTGCAATTTCTTCACCCAAGTGCCTAGCGGCAGCCATTCCAGTAAACATTGAAGCCATCTTAATACCTCCAGTCTTTTTGGAAATTTCAGAGAGGTTTACATTCATCGCTTCTAACATTGCTTGTTGTTGTAAGGCAGTTCTTGCACTGGAGCGAAGTGAGTAAAACCTGTAAGCCTGTTCATCCGAAAGAAGTACTTGGATTAATTCAAGTTTTTCTTTACTGGCTCCGTTGGTTAAGAAAACCTCATCGATAACATCGTTAGCGAACGATATTTCTTGTGAACTCAATTCTTTGAAACCATCTGAGATAATTTTTTTTGATAGGTTGGTTAACAGTGCAATCTGCCTTTGCTCTTCTATCTTCTTTTCGTTCTCGACTTGATTTCCTGCAAATGTGTAATCCATCTGTTAATTTAATTTCAAATGAAGATCTCAGTCAAGTAAGGTTATAATAAGCATCTTAAATGAACCTGTTTTGAAGTGTAAGTCGCAATCGAAAAATCGAGCGAGTGATGATGCTACAATTTGCTCGCGTAGACTCGATGCTTTGATCGTTTTCTTGAATGCTTCGTTCTTCACACAAGTAATTACCCCATTGGCCATCAAATGGGAATTCTCGATGGCCAATTCGTCGTGTAATTCATGTCATGGAACAAGAAAAAGTATTAGCTGAGGACTTTCCCGCATTCCGCACATTGTTTGGTAATTTGGGAATTGGATCGTGTGACACAACAAGGCACATCGTTTACCAATCAATGATGAAGCATTTCGAACCAGTCACCCTCACTGGAATCGAGAGTCGGCCGGATGGAGAATTTCGA
>Ga0255758_10005481_pt1 | contig 10349 bp, 16 predicted proteins | sample 011ome_24_FD_179958 | JGI IMG/M metagenome (GOLD analysis project Ga0255758, IMG submission 179958) | Coastal salt marsh microbial communities from the Groves Creek Marsh, Skidaway Island, Georgia - 011513CT metaG (version 2) | ecosystem: Environmental > Aquatic > Marine > Intertidal zone >...
CATGACAACAAAAGAACAAGAAGCAGTGATAGATCAAGTCAGCTTGTTTGAGGACAGGATACACAAACTGCTTGGAGTTAAATTTAAGGAGATAAAAAGTGCGAGTAATTTTAATAAATCCATTTGACGAGACAGTTAAAGAAGCAGTATATGGTGGGGACTATAGAGAAATCTATAACCTAATAGAATGTAGAACCTTTGATGTAGTAAGTCTATCTGATGCAGATGATTTGTATGTAGATGATGAAGGACTATTGGTTGAAGGTAATCAAAGATACTTTAGTTGGTCGGGTAGAAACTTTGCAGGTAAAGGATTGATTATGGGTCATGATGATGAAGGCGAAACAACTGCAACAACATATGACTTACAAGAAGTTGTTGACAGGGTAGAGTTTTTACCCGAAGGACACAGAGAAGAACCATACATGGAGTTCAGAGCTTTATTATGAACAGTAAACAAGTAAAGCAGTTAAGAAAAAAAGTTAAACAGTTTCAACTTGAATGGATGCAGTCTTTACTTTCTGAAGATGAAGCCAAGAAAATTACTTTAGAAAATATTAGTTCCATGATGCCACCCGATACTCATGTTAAAGGATTAGAGAGTACAACTTTATCTTACATGTCTGACAAGTGGGTAATAAAGATACTTAAAAAACATCCTGATATCAACACCTTACAAGAACTATTACAACTAGGAGAAAGTTAATGGATGAATATTTAATTGAAGTAAAAAAAGATGGAAGCATTGAAACTCTAAAAAGCTATTGTGCTTCTCCGATTGAAGCACTGGATAGCATGATTAGTTTTGAAGATGTTTCTAATATTTATAAGATCACCCACGTTAAAACAAATGAGACGTGGGACTTTGATAACTCTGCATTAGAAGATTTGAGAAAATTACGAAATGTTATTGATGATGAATCCACGATAATAAAAGAACTTAGGAGGAACTAAATGGAAATAATATTGGTAGTCGTAGCAGGTGTTTTGCTTGTTTCAATGACAGGGTTGTATATGTACTTGGTTGACAAGAATAAAATAGAACCTTATGTACCACCACAAGAACATCGTGGAAACTTTTGGGATGCAAAGACTAAGAAGTTTTACAAATGGGATGAGTTGATGGAACTTAAAAAACAAAGGGAGATAAACAATGACTGAGTTTTATGAAGCTGTTGAACAGCAAAAAGAAATATTAAAAAAAGAAGCTGAAGATAATCAAGTAAAATATATTGACATAAGAATCAATGATGGTAAATGGACAGAGAGTACAACTGATTATGTTTCAGGTAAAAGAGTTACAGAGTTTAACGATAAGCGTAAGAAAAATATAAAGGAGTATTATGGCGAAGACGTGGACTAAAACAAGTTATACTTCTGCTACCAAACAAAGGGGCAAGAAGACCAGTCAAGGTAGAGGTAATGTTGGCACCTCTACTATGAACAAGAATAAAAAAGCCAACTTAAAAAAATATAGAGGGCAAGGTAAATGAACATATTTTATTTTGATGAATGTCCAGTTGAATCAGCAAAGGCACAGCCTGACAAGATGCTAGTCAAGATGCCTTTGGAATCAGCACAGATGTTATGCACAGCACATCGAGCTTTAGATGGTGATGATTGGGCAGACAAGATGAACATGTATAAGGCAGCACATCTTAACCACCCATGCAGTAAGTGGGTTCGTGAAGCAAGTGCTAACTATCAGTGGTTGTACCGACACTTCGTAGCTTTATCAATCGAGTACAGCTACAGATATGGTAGGTCTCATTTAAGTTATGATAAATTAGCAACACCTTTGATGCAGTTGCCACAGAACATAGCTCTAAAAGATATGACACCACTAGCACAGGCTATGCCTGAGGAGTACAAGAATGAGGATGCTACTATTGCTTATCGTAATTACTGCATTAACGAAAAACACTACGCTAAGTGGGAACAAAATAGACCCAAGCCTAATTGGTGGACAACACAGGAGGTTGTATGAATTATATATACCAAAGGATGATGGCTGAAGGAGAAACAGCTATCTTTGATAGGGATGAACTAAGAAAGTTTGAAGCTTATGTGGCTGAAAACTATGAGGAGTTTTATGAAAGTAAGGCTGCTTATGAAGTGCAAAAGGATGGAGAAAAATTCCTGGTCACTTTATTTAAAAATCCTGTGATAAGTATGGAAGAAATATTGCTTGACATTCAAGACTAATTCTGTTATACTTCGTATCACAATGAGTAACCAAACACATCAAGCCCTCTATCTCCAATTGAACGAATGGTTTGGTACAGCACAGTCTGAAACTCCGAGAGTAGTTGCTCAAAACTCTCCCAACTTCACAACAAAGCTATAATAGGAGGAAACGCATATGGCTATATTAGAAGGAACTGCGTACTGGGCAAGTATAACTACACCCAATACGACTTATGAACCAGTGTACACAGTCAACTTAGTTGTTGACAATGAGACTGCAAATGACTTTGCTTCTCGTGGACACACAGTAAAGCAGATGGATGAAGGTCCAGCTTTAATTATGAAACGGAAAGTGAATGGTCCGAAAGGAATGGTAAGACCTGCACCTCGTCTGTTTGATAAAGACAAGCAGGAAATTTCAACTGCTGTAGGTAATGGCTCTCAAGTGAGAGTTCAATTCAATGAGTACGATTGGGAGTACGCAGGTAAGCAAGGGAAAGGTCTCGACTTACAAGCTGTGCAAGTCCTGAACCTTGTTGAATATAGGAATGGTGATGGTGATGAATTCTTTACTGACGGTGAGGAATTCTAATGATTATCACTATTAAAAATGATGACGGAGAAACAAACTTTGACATCAACAAAATTGCAGATGATACTAAGAAGCAGGAAGCTACTGTCATTGTGCAAAAGGTTGGCAACCTTCAGGTTGTCATTGAAGCCTTAGACTTTGCAAGTCGAACCCACCGAGCTAACTTAGAAGAGTTGCTTAAAGGTACAGACGAAGCTATAGTTGAGCCTGAACGGGCTAGGGATGAGGATGGAAAGTTTATAGCAGACGACCCTGATACTCCCGACACTAATGAAGCTTGGGTTGGTGGTAAAAAACCTGCCAAGTAATTTAAAACCGGCTAGGTGTAAAAGCCTAGCCACTTTCTAAAGGAGATAGAATGCAAGAACAAAGTAAATTTGTACGACATAAATTACCCTGTCCATCATGTGGTGGCTCAGACCCAGTATCTATGAATGAAGATAAGTCGGCTCACTGTTTTAGTTGTGAGACACACTTTCCTAATTATGTTGATGCTTGTGATGGTAAGATTGTTGATACAACACCTAGACCTAAAACCAAAAATACTTTCTTGAATACTTATACTGGTAGCTTTAGTGCCTTGACTGATCGAGGTATATCTTTAGATACAGCTAAAAAGTATGGGGTAAGAAGTGTCGTTGGTACTGATAATAAAATAGCACAACACATCTATCCTTTCTTTAACGGTAATGAGATAGTAGGAACTAAGACTAGGTTTGTTGAGAATAAAAACTTTGGTTTCTCAGGAACTTATGAAGGCACTGGTTTGTTTGGTGAACAACTGTTTAGAAATACAGGTGGTAAATACTTAACAATCGTTGAAGGTGAATGTGATGCCATGGCTGCTTATGAATTGATGCAGTCAAAGTGGGCATGTGTTTCGTTGAAGCGTGGTGCATCGGGTGCTGTTAAAGATATCCGAGAAAGCATTGAGTTTGTTGAATCATTTGAGAATGTGGTCTTATGTTTTGATAACGATAGGGCAGGTAAAGATGCAGCAAAAGCTGTGGCTCGTATATTAAAACCCGGCAAGGCTAAGATCATGACTTTCCCTAACGGTTACAAAGATGCTAACGACATGCTTAATCAGAAAAGATTTCAAGAGTTTATGTCAGCATGGTGGGAAGCTAGAACTTATACACCATCAGGCATCTTAGAGTTATCATCTAAGAAAGATGAATGGCTTAATCGTGAGGTTAAAGAAAGCATTGCATATCCTTGGGAAGGCTTAAACAAAAAGCTGTATGGTCTTCGTAGAGGTGAGCTTGTAACTCTTACAGGTGGGACAGGACTTGGTAAGTCTAGTGTAACTAGGGAACTAGAACATTGGCTCATTAAGAACACTAAAGATAACGTAGGTATCGTAGCCCTTGAAGAGAACTGGCTTAGAACTGCTGATGGAATTATATCTATCGAAGCTAATGACAGGGTTTACTTAAATGAAAAACGTGATAAGTACAGTGAAGAACAATTAACTAAGTTGTTTGATACTGTTATTCCTGAAGGTCGTGTTTTTATCCATGCTCATTTAGGTGCTACAGACATTGATGATATCTTTGCTAAACTTAGATACATCATTGTAGGCTGTGAATGTAAATGGGTAGTAGTCGATCACTTACATATGCTTGTTAATGTTTTACATGAAGGTGATGAACGTAGAGGTATTGATATGTTAATGAATAAATTACGTAGTCTTGTTGAAGAGACAGGCGTAGGTATGATATTAGTATCTCATTTACGTAGAGCCTCAGGTGATAAAGGGCATGAGAATGGAGTTGAAGTATCACTGTCTCACCTGAAAGGTTCTCAAGGTATAGCACAGTTATCTGATTGTGTGATTGCATTAGAACGAAATCAACAAGCAGAGAACCAAGAAGAAGCTAACACTACAAAAGTACGTGTACTTAAATCAAGATACACAGGTGATACTGGACTGGCATGTAGCTTAAGATATAACAACGAAACTGGTAGACTATTTGAAGTATCAGAGGAGGAAACATTTGACAACACAGAATTCTAAAATTATATTTGATATAGAATGTGATGGGTTAAAACCTACAAAGCTTCATTGTATTGTAGCTAAAGAACTAGATGGACCTATTCATAAGTTCCCACCTCATAAACTTGAGGAAGGTTTAGAGTTTTTAAAACAAGCTGACACTTTGATAGGTCATAACATTTTAAGATTTGATTTAGATGTTATTAAAAAATTAGCAGGTGTTGATTTGTTTGATAAAAACATTGAAGATACTTTGGTAATGTCTAGATTGTTTCGACCTATTCGTGAGAACGGGCACAGTTTAAAAACGTGGGGTTATCGGGTTGGCTTTGCTAAACAAGAACAGCCTGTAAACTTTGATGAGTACACACCTCTCATGCTTGAGTATTGTTGTAACGATGTAAGATTAAATGAGTTAGTTTACCTTACCTTACTTAAAGAACAAGTAGGTTTTAGTGATCAGTCGATTGCTTTAGAGCATCAAGTAGCGAAAGTTATTTCCGATCAAGAAAATAATGGATTTGCTTTTGATGAAAAGAAAGCAACCATGTTACTTGCTGATTTAAAAAGTAAGATGTACGAAGTGACGGATGAAGTACAACGTACTTTTAAACCTAGGTTAGTGGATGTAAAACTTGTTACACCTAAAATAAAAAAAGACGGTGAGTTATCTAAGTCAGGATTAACTACTGAAGAATATGACAAACTTATTGCAAGTGGTGATTATAAACCTTTCATGCGACAAGAGTTGCAGGAATTTAATTTAGGTAGTCGTAAACAAATCGGTGAGTATTTAATTGACTTTGGATGGGAGCCTAAAAGATTTACACCTACAGGTCAGCCGATTGTAGATGAAGGTACACTTAAAAAGATTACTCATATACACGAAGCTAAACTTATTGCAGACTTCTTGTTGTATCAAAAGCGTATTGCTCAGATACAGTCTTGGTTGGATGCCTTAGAAGAAGATGGTAGAGTACATGGTTCAGTTATTCCTAATGGAACTATTACTGGTCGTATGTCTCACAACCATCCAAACGTAGCTCAAGTACCGGCAGTATACAGCCCCTTCGGTAAAGAATGTAGAGCTTGTTGGACTGTAGAAAAGGGTAATGTTTTAATCGGGGTGGATGCTTCAGGATTAGAACTTAGAATGTTAGCACACTATATGGATGACGAGGAGTACATTAATGAAGTTATCAACGGAGACATACACACGACTAATCAAAAACTTGCAGGTCTTGAATCAAGAGATACAGCAAAGACTTTCATCTATGCCCTTGTATACGGAGCAGGAGATGAAAAGATTGGGTCAGTGGTTGGAGGTTCAAGAAAGCATGGCAAAGAACTTAAAGAACGTTTTCTCACCAACTTACCAGCACTTAAAACTCTTAAAGAAAAAGTACAACGAGCAGCTAAACGAGGATTCCTTAAAGGATTAGATGGTCGGAAGATATACATACGAAGTGAACATGCTGCTTTAAATAGTTTACTTCAAGGTGGTGGTGCTATTGTAATGAAAAAAGCTTTAGTGCTGCTTAATGATAGATTAAAACTTAGTGACATTGATTATAAATTTGTTGCAAACATTCATGACGAATGGCAAATTGAAGTAAGAGAATGTCAAGCTAATAAAGTAGGTCAACTTGCTGTAGATAGTATTATTAAAGCAGCAGAGCATTTTAATATGAGGTGTGCATTAGACGGTGAGTTTAAGATTGGGAGGTCTTGGGATGAAACACATTAATTGTAAAGATTGTGGTACTGAGTTAACAGATGATAATTGGTATCCGTCAAGAAAAGAAAAGAATATTCAAGTGTGTATTGAATGTTGGAAAACAAATCCAAAACATACACAAAGGAATAGTAATAGGATGTATGTTAATGGGAAACATATTTCCACTAGCCATCCATTACATAAAGCAGGACGCTATAAAACATTTGAAGATGCAGCATTCTCTTCTCTTTCTCAGTATACTTTAACAAAAAAAGGCGAGGTATATTTGATTACTAACAAAGCTTGGAAGGGTTGGATTAAAGTTGGCATGGCTGTTGAAGCTGAAGACAGGTGTAATCAATATCAAACTTCTAGTCCTTATAGAGATTATGAGTTAAAGTATAAAAAGTTTTTTAATAATAGAAGAAAAGCAGAACGTGAAGCACATAAGTTATGTGAAACAAAAGCTAAAGAAAGAAACGGTGAATGGTTTAAGATGTCTCTTAAAGATGCTGTTCAAATAATAAATAATTTAACAGAGGTAACTCATGAAAAAGAAACAGCTTAATACACTAATTGAAGACATCTATTCTCAAGTTGAAATACTTGGAAGAGGTGAAGCACTTAATGTAACTGATGATCAAATAGAAGACTTTGGTAACTACATGAAAGAAGCATTAAGAGATTGGTTAACTCCTAAAGCTAATTCCAAACCAACACTTAGGATGTCTAACATAGGAAAACCTAGTAGGCAGTTATGGTTTGATATGAATTCAGAACGAGAAGCTAAAGGCATCAACGCACCTACTATGATTAAGTTTTTATATGGACACATACTTGAACGTGTGGTTTTATTTCTTACAGAACTTGGTGGTCATAAAGTTACTGATGAGCAAAAAGAAATTAAAGTTAACGGTATCCTAGGACACATGGATTGTAAGATTGATGGTGAGGTTATTGATATTAAGTCTGCTTCTAACTATGCCTTTCAAAAGTTTAAGAATGGTACTCTTGCAGAAGATGACCCCTTTGGTTACATGGCTCAACTTGCAGGATATGAATCAGCAGAAGGTACAGATAACGGTGGTTTCTTGGCTATTAATAAAGAGACAGGCGAATTAGCTTTGTTTCAACCACAAGAACTTGATAAGCCAAATATAGATAGTAGGATTAAACAAATTAAATCACAAGTAAAAAATAAAACTTTACCTGATTTTTGTTATGAACCTGTATCAGAAGGGACATCAGGTAATTTTAAAATAGCAAGAGGTTGTACTTGGTGTCCTCATAAGTTTGAATGCCATAAAGATTCTAACGATGGACAAGGTTTGAGAGTCTTTCAATACTCTAAAGGTATGTCTTATCTTACTAAAGTTGTAAGAGAACCTAAAGTTGAAGAGATAACTCACAGGTTTATCAATGCCTAGAAGAGTACCTAGAAAACCTAGACCCAAAAAGATTAACGTACCTAAAGGATATGACAGTCGATGGGAGTATGACATTCATTTGGGTATACTCCAAGATTGGAAACACCATTGGGATGTCATACAGTATGTTGTTGAACATAAATACGAAGCTGACTTTGTTAGAGAAATAAACGGGAAGACAATTTTATTAGAAGCAAAGGGTAGATTTTGGGACCATGCTGAGTACAGTAAATATATTCATATTAGAAAAGCATTGCCTAAAAATACAGAGCTAATATTTTTATTTCAAAAACCTTTCTCTCCTATGCCGGGAGCAAAGGTAAGGAAGGATGGAACAAAACGAACCCATGCTGAATGGGCTGAAACAAATAACTTTACATGGTATAGTGAAGAGACTTTACCTAAGGAATGGAAAAATGAAAAATAATAATTATAAATTTAATGAAGATAAACTACTTCAAGAACTTAAAGATTATGTTGATGCTACTTACAACCAACATTATGCATCAGATAAGTATCAAGCCACCGATATCATCATTGACTCAGGACATGGGGAAGGTTTTACAATCGGTAACATTATGAAGTATGCTAAACGCTATGGAAATAAAGAAGGAAAAAACAGAAAAGACTTGCTTAAAATTTTACATTATGGTATAATCATGCTTTATGTACACGACACAGAGAACACATAATGGTAGAAGATAAAGTAGGTATCAAGGAATATCTTGGTATAAAAATTAATTATAGTAATGAAAAAAATTTAGATAAGTTTAGCCTTGATACTCTTAAGGATAGATACTTATGGGAGAATGAAACACATGCACAAGAAGCCTTCGCAAGAGCCTCCATCTTTGGAGCAACTTACAAAGGGTCAACAGATTTTGATTTGGCTCAACGACTTTATCACTACAGTTCCAGTTGTTGGTTTATGTTTAGTACCCCTATACTTAGCAACGGGGGAACAAGTCGTGGGCTTCCTATCTCTTGTTTTCTTAATTATGTACCTGACAGCAGGGACGGTCTTTCTGCTCATTACAACGAAAACATTTGGTTGGCGAGTTCAGGCGGAGGTATTGGTGGATATTGGGGAGATATCCGTAGTAATGGTATACCTACTACTCACGGTAGTAAGTCTACTGGTTCTATCCCCTTTATGCATGTGGTAGATTCTCAGATGTTAGCCTTTAACCAAGGCGTAACAAGACGAGGTTCTTATGCTGCATACATGGATATATCTCATCCGGAGATTGAAGAGTTTATTAACATGCGTAAAGAATCCGGTGGGGATATTAATCGTAAGAATCTTAATCTTCATAACGGTATCAACATTACTAATGAGTTCTTAAAAGCTGTTGAAGAAGATGCAGACTTTAGATTGATTGACCCTAAGACTAACGAGCCTACAAAGATTGTTAATGCTCGAGACTTATGGTGGCAAATTATCAATGCTAGAGCCGAGACAGGTGAGCCTTATATGATTAACATTGATAGATGTAACGAAGCTTTACCAAAAGAACAAAAAGATTTAGGACTAGAAATCAAACAGAGCAATCTTTGTTCTGAGATTACTTTACCTACTAACGAAGAACGAACAGCAGTTTGTTGTTTGTCTTCAGTAAACTTAGAATACTTTGATGAGTGGAGTGAGAATCCAATGTTCATTGAAGATTTAATTACCATGCTTGACAACGTTCTTCAACATTATATTGATAACGCTGTCGACACAGATAACTTGGGAGAGTACAATGCAAACTTTAAAAGGTTTCAAAAACATATTAAGCCGGGTAAAGAAGGCTTTACTAAATCTGCCTACTCGGCTTATCGAGAAAGGTCGTTGGGTCTTGGTGCGATGGGATTCCATTCGTATCTCCAATCACGCAACATTCCTTTTGAAGGTATCTTCGCTACGGGTTTCAACTATAAAGCTTTTAAACATATTAAAATACAGGCACTTAGAGCTTCTAAAAACTTGGCTGACCAACGTGGGGAAGCACCTGATGTCAGTGGTAGTGGGAGGAGGAATGCTCATCTTCTCGCTGTTGCTCCTAATGCCTCTTCTAGTATTATTTGTGGTGGGGCATCTCCTTCGATTGAGCCTTATCGTGCTAACGTTTATACGCACAAAACTCTCTCAGGTTCTTACCAAGTTAAGAACAAATACCTAGAACAAGTATTAAAAGATAAAGGATTAAAGAAAGAAGAGTTGACTGCACTGTGGAAAGACATTGCAGGTAAAGATGGTTCAGTTCAGCATCTAGATATATTAACAGATGAAGAAAAAGAAATCTTTAAAACTGCTAATGAGATAGACCAGATATGGATTATAGAACACGCTTCTAAACGACAAGAGTTTATTTGTCAAGCACAATCAGTTAATCTTTTCTTTACACTTCCAAAGGCTACAGAGCCACAGGAAGTGCACGATGA
>Ga0255758_10005490_pt1 | contig 10339 bp, 9 predicted proteins | sample 011ome_24_FD_179958 | JGI IMG/M metagenome (GOLD analysis project Ga0255758, IMG submission 179958) | Coastal salt marsh microbial communities from the Groves Creek Marsh, Skidaway Island, Georgia - 011513CT metaG (version 2) | ecosystem: Environmental > Aquatic > Marine > Intertidal zone > Salt...
AAACAAACAGATGCTCTAGCAGAATTAGGGGTATTAGCTAAAAACCCAGAAGCGAACATTATAAAACTGCCCAACATTAGTGCATCTATACCGCAACTAAAAGCTGCGATAAAAGAATTACAATCAAGTGGATATGACATCCCCAGCTACCCAGAAGACCCTAAAAATGATAGTGAAAAAGAAATTCAAAGTAGGTACAACAAAATTAAAGGAAGTGCTGTAAACCCTGTACTTAGGGAAGGAAACTCGGACAGAAGAGCTCCAAAAGCAGTGAAGCAATATGCTAGGAACAACCCACATTCTATGGGTGCTTGGAGTAGTGATTCTAAAACTCATGTAGCGCATATGAATGGAGGAGATTTTCGTTCGAATGAGAAGTCTATTACTTTGAGTGAAGCTAATTCGGCTAAAATCGAATTTATTGATGAAAATGGTAACACGAGCATACTTAAGAACAACCTTTCCCTTTTATCTGGAGAAATTATTGACGCTTCGGTTTTAAGTAAAAAAGCTTTGGTAAGTTTTTTCTATGATCAATTTAAAGATGCAAAAGAAAAAAATGTTTTACTTTCCTTACATATGAAAGCAACCATGATGAAGGTCTCTGACCCAATCATTTTTGGACATGCTGTAAAAGTTTTCTTTGCTCCTGTATTTGAGCAGCATGGTGAGTTATTAGATGAATTGGGTGTCGACGTAAATAATGGGTTTGGAGACTTGATAAATAAAATAAAAGAATTACCTGCTGACATAAAAGCAAATATTGAAACAAGTATTGAAGCATGTTTTCAAAACGGACCAGATATAGCAATGGTTGATTCTGACAAAGGAATAACTAACCTGCATGTTCCAAGTGATGTGATTATTGATGCGTCTATGCCCGCTATGATACGAACGTCAGGAATGATGTGGAATGCAGAGGGCAAAACACAAGACACAAAAGCTATTATTCCTGACAATAGCTATGCTGAACTTTACCAGGTTACGATTGATTTCTGTAAGAAAAATGGTGCTTTCGATCCAACAACAATGGGAACAGTTCCAAATGTTGGGTTAATGGCGCAAAAAGCAGAAGAATATGGTTCTCATGACAAGACATTTGAAATAAAAAGCAACGGTACAGTCCGAATTGTTGATGCAAATGAAAATGTACTTATTGAGCACTCTGTAGAAGCTGGAGATATTTGGAGAATGTGTCAAGCTAAAGATGCTCCAATTCAAGATTGGGTAAAATTGGCGGTTAATAGAGCTAAAGCAACCGGAACTCCTGCTGTATTTTGGTTATGTGATGATAGAGCTCATGATGCTGAAGTAATCAAAAAAGTAAATAAGTATTTAGGAGATCACGACACTGCCAACTTAGATATTCGAATAATGTCTTTGGGGGAGGCTACTGAATTTACTTTAGCCAGAATTAAAGAGGGAAAAGATACGATATCTGTGACTGGAAATGTAATGAGAGATTACTTGACGGACCTATTCCCTATTCTGGAATTAGGAACAAGTGCTAAAATGCTTTCGATAGTTCCATTAATGAACGGTGGTGGTTTATTCGAAACTGGAGCTGGTGGTTCAGCCCCAAAACATGTTCAACAATTCAATGAAGAAGGACACTTAAGATGGGATTCTTTAGGCGAATTTTTAGCTTTAGCCGTTTCTTTGGATCACCTAAGTGAAAAATTCAACAATAACCAAGCAAAAATTTTGGCTGACACATTGGATGATGCTACTGAAAAACTTTTATTGAATAGACAATCTCCTTCAAGAAAGGTGGGTGAATTAGACAATAGAGGAAGTCATTTTTATTTAGCCATGTACTGGGCTCAAGGACTAGTTGCTCAAACTATTGATTCAGGTCTTAGCAAAAAGTTTTCAGATATTGCTAACCAATTAACCAACAACAAGGATAAAATAATTGGAGAATTAAATGATGCACAAGGCAGCACCATCGACTTAGGTGGTTACTATTACCCTAACGATGCATTATCTGCAAAAGCAATGAGACCAAGTGAGACATTAAACAGCATACTCGCTTCGATGTAAGCTACTCATTAGTATAATATATTCTATTATCTCAAAAAGGGAGCTAGTAATTATTAGCTCCCTTTTTTCTTGAGCATATTTAATCGTAATAGCAGACCCATAAGATTTTGAGATAAATGTGGAAATCAATATTCAATATCCAAATTCAATCTTTCTCTTAATTCATGCAGAGCAGGGTTCTTTTCAGCCATTTTTAAAAACTTATCCTTGCTGGAAAGGTGCTTTACTGAATTATCTTCTTTACTGAGCAACACTTTTAATTGGATACCGTAATTATTTAACTCAACTCTCAGAAAAGTCAGTAAGTTAGAACTCTCATCTTCCAATTCGATATTTTGAATTTCGTTATCTATCGTAAACTCTAAAAGAAAATTTTGTTTTATCTCTGGTTTTCTCTTTGTCAGGGTAATATACAAACCCTGTCTACCCCTGTCTTTTAATTGAAAGGCAAAAGCATTCCATTTTGACATTAATTCATTTGCTGTGAACTCAGTTCTTGGTTTATTCGATAAATCTTCAACCCCTTCAGCTTCTTGCTCTTCCTTTTTCTGGTTTTGCATGGCAGATATAGAAATCCCTGATCGCTTCTTACCGGTATAAGTTCTTTGCACGCCAACTACATTTCCAGTTTTGGGTTTTTCCCCTTGAATTTTAGGTTCTGTTTTGATTTCAACCACCTCTTTGGAAACACTTTCATCCTTGTTCTTTTTTATAACTTCCTGAACCTTTTCGGGTTCTACCTTAATAGGGTTCGGAGGTGAAGGAAATCCTTTAGAAAATGAATTTGGCGCAATTATTTCCCAATGGGATGAGCTACTTTTTTTTTTCTCCCTCTATGGCGGTTAGAGAGCTTAATTTCATTAGGGCTAATTCAACATGTAATCGTTGATTTTTACTGGATTTGTATTGGACATCTGTTTCACCAATTATTTTAAGTCCATCAATCAGGAATTTGAGATTTGCTAATTTTGATTGCTCATTGTATTTAGCCTTTACATTGTCACTGACTTCTAAAAGCTTCAGTGTGATAGCATCATTGCTTACAAGGAGATTTCTCAAATGACTCCCTAATCCATTGATAAAATTATGACCATCAAACCCATTTTCAAGAATTTCATTAAAAACCAAAAGCGACTGATGAATTTCGTTTTTTAATAAATGATCTGTTATTTTAAAATAATAATCGTAGTCAAGGATATTAAGGTTTTGAATTACTGCATCGTAAGTAATGTTTCCATCACAAAAATTTACAATTTGATCAAATATAGAAAGTGCATCACGTAGAGCTCCATCCGCCTTCTCTGCTATAATATGCAATCCATCTATCTCAAACTTTATATTCTCTTGTTTTGCAACATACGCCAAGTGATTTGCCATATCTTGAATCGATATACGGTTGAAATCGTAAACTTGACAACGCGATAAAATTGTTGGTATAATCTTATGCTTTTCTGTAGTTGCTAATATAAATATCGCATGAGGCGGAGGCTCTTCCAGGGTTTTTAAGAAAGCATTAAAAGCATTTGCCGATAGCATGTGAACCTCATCTATGATATAAACTTTATATTTTCCTACCTGCGGCACAATTCGCACTTGATCTGTAATTGACCGAATATCATCAACGGAATTATTAGAAGCAGCATCCAGTTCAAATATATTAAAAGAAAAATCCTGCTCTTCTTCTCCGCCTTGCTGATTGATTGTTTTTGCAAAAATTCGAGCACATGTAGTCTTACCAACTCCTCTAGGTCCGCAAAACAAATAGGCTTGTGCTAGGTGTCCAGTATCAATAGCATGTTGCAATGTAGAAGTAATGGTACTTTGCCCCACAACACTTTCCCAAGATGTTGGACGGTACTTCCTCGCGGATACTATGAATTGTTCTTCTGTCATTTAACGGATTACAAAGCTAAATTAATTCTTTCTATACACCAATATTTACAATACTTTAGCATTCATTATTTATCAACAACATGTTAATAAGCAAATTTGTTTCATTTTCCGATAAATATATATATCTTTGCCGCCCGAATTATGGATAGACCATGGTTCAAAATAACAAAACAAAGAATATGAATCATTACGAAACTGTTTTCATTTTAACTCCCGTTTTGTCTGCAGACCAGGCAAAGGAAGCAGTAAAGAAGTTTAAGAAAGTTCTTAAAGACAGTGGTGCAAAAGTTCTTCATGAAGAAGATTGGGGCTTAAAAAAATTAGCTTACCCAATCCAGAAGAAATCCACAGGTTTTTACAACTTAATTGAGTTCGAAGCTGAAGGAAGTGTAATTGCAAACCTAGAGGTTGCATTTAAAAGAGACGAAATGGTAATGCGTTTTTTAACCATGAAAATGGATAAAGATCACATTGCATTTGCTGACAAAGGAAGAACAATGGCAAAAGCCTAATTAATTAACTTAAACTATTTAACATGGCTGGAAAAGAATCAGATATTAGATATCTAACCCCAATCAGTATTGACGTGCAAAAATCGAAATACTGTAGATTTAAGAAATCAGGAATAAAGTACGTAGATTACAAAAATCCTGAATTTTTATTAAAATTCATAAACGAGCAAGGTAAAATTCTACCTAGAAGATTAACAGGAACATCTGCAAAGTATCAGAAAAAAGTTGCGACTGCCGTAAAACGTGCACGTCACTTAGCTATTTTACCATACGTTGCAGATCAATTAAAATAAGGAGGACCCAAATCATGGATGTTTTATTAAAAAATAATGTAGATAACCTAGGGGACAAAGACGAAATTGTTTCTGTAAAGGACGGTTACGGAAGAAACTACCTTATCCCACAAGGAAAGGCCGTATTGGCTACTGAGTCTATAAAGAAGATGAACGCAGAGACTTTACGTCAAAGAGCGCACAAAGCAGAGAAAGTTAAAGCTGAGGCTGAAAAATCTGTTGCGAAATTAGAAAAAGCTAAAATTAAAGTTGCAGCGAAAGTTGGAGAAAACGGAAAGATTTTCGGTTCGGTTTCTAACGTACAAGTAACAGAGGCGCTTGTTACTGCTGGATTTGTAGTTGAACGTAAGAACATTAAACTTATCGGAGACGCAATTAAAACAGTAGGTAAGTACAAAGCCAATGTTCAATTACACAAAGAGATTTCTGTAGAAATCGAATTTGAAGTTGTTGAAGGATAATATATTAGTAATATACTAAGTTAAAAAGCCTGTTATATGTAACAGGCTTTTTTTGTTGTCAAATTTTAAAGCACTAAAAAAACCCCAATAACTATATGCTATGGGGCTTCACTAAAGGTTAAACTATTTTAATTTAAAACCATTTCTATATGGTTAATTATTGATGACTCCCTTATGCTCAAAGCTTTAGAATAATTTAAAATATTATCTATTGTCGTCTGTTTGGGACCAATAATTTTTTCTTTCATGGCTTCATTACAGTAGTCTTTTTCTACCGATAGTAATCGGAATTGAGTAAATAAGGCATTTTCATTTTTAGTAAAAACTTTTTTCATAGGCAAATCAAAAGATTCGTTTAAATTATATGCTTAAGTTTCTCTTAAGCTATTTAATTAACGCAAAGTATTTTTATTTATTATTGAAAGGATGATTTTTTTTGAAACACGCTTGGTTGTAGCTTGACAACAGTCACCGTGAGCATTGCCAAAATGCTACTAACCTGTGTTGATTCTATTGGCACTTTTTATACCGAATGAGCATGTTTTGCATTAATCAATAGATTCAAAATTTCAACTCCCTGATGGAGGTCTTTTTCAAAATTTAATGTGCATAGCAATCGTCACCATGAGTCTTAACTTTACAAATCCTAAAAAAGATATATTATGTTTTAGAAAAAACTGTGCCAAAAGAATGGATTAGGTTTTATGTTTCGTAAAAAAGAAAGGTGCGCTTGGACAAAAAATTTGCTAGAAATATTAGTGAACCGTGAGCATTATATCTTTTTCTTCAATCAATTTTCTAAGATTAATTAATGCATATCGCATTCTACCTAAAGCTGTATTAATAGAAACATCTGTACTTTCCGCAATATCCTTGAAACTCATCCCCATGTAATGACGCATTTTAACAACTTGTCTTTGATCATCCGGTAATAACTCTACTAATGCGCGAACGTCATCATGAATCTGCTCTTCAATTAAATCATCTTCAACTGTACAATCTTCTAATCGTAAAACATTAAAAATATCAAAATCATCTTCTTCATTTCCATTCCCACGACCTGCTATAGGCATTTTTGCAGATTTTCTAAAATGGTCAATTACCAAGTTATGAGCAATTCGCATTACCCAAGGTAAAAACTTACCTTCTTCGTTGTATTTGCCTTTTTTGAGTGTATTAATTACCTTGATAAAGGTATCTTGGAATATATCGTTGGTCAAATCTTCATCCTTAACCATCTTATAAACATAACCGAAAACTCTGTCTTTGTACCTGGAAATTAACACGTCAAATGCTTTCTCCTTTCCATTTAGGTACTCATGCACCAATTGCCTATCCTCAACTTTATTTAATAGCATAACATCTACCTTTAGGTTTAACTTTAATTCAAAATGTTAAAAAGTAGATTTATCTCAATAGGCTATTATTTAATGTTTCTTCTTTTAATAACTTAAAAAATGAATTAAGGTTGCCCAAAAACGCATTTTTAATTAATCATCAAATATATATTATTGAATTCAGCACGCCAAAATATTAACATCTTTTAGCACTTTCAGTTATTTAAAGGGGCTGTTTAGGGAGGAATGGTTAGTTATTCGATATCCTGAAATAAAAATTACCGTCAGTTAGTTAATAAATTCACTTTTACTTAGCTTTAATGCTTGAATAATGTTAGAGGATAAATCACATAAAACGCACATTTTAATCAAAGGAGCGAGAGTTCATAATTTAAAAAATATAGACGTCGCAATACAGCGCAATAAAATAACTGTAATTACAGGGCTTTCTGGCTCTGGTAAATCTTCATTGGCCTTTGATACTTTATATGCCGAAGGTCAAAGACGTTACGTAGAAAGTTTAAGTTCTTACGCTCGCCAATTTTTGGGAAGGCTTGACAAACCAGATGTTGATGGAATTAAAGGAATATCGCCTGCAATTGCAATTGAGCAAAAGGTAAACACAAGTAATCCCAGATCTACGGTTGGAACCAGCACTGAAATATATGATTATTTAAAGATACTATTTGCGCGAATTGGGAGGACTCACTCCCCTATTTCCGGCAAGGAGGTCAAAAGAGAAACAGCGACTGATGTTGTTGATTTCCTAAACTCATTCGAAAAAGGTACAAAAGCCTTAATCATATCTCCTATTATTGTGCAAAAAGATAGAACGGTAAAAAAACAATTGGAGATATTCATCGATCAAGGGTTTAGTCGAATTTACCAAGAAGGAAAAATCAAAAGAATAGATGAAATAATAGAAGTAAAAACACTCGAGGAAAACAGAACTATTCAACTATTAATTGATCGATTAATCTGCGACAATGAAAGTGATGAAAATCAAGCCCGAATTGGCGAATCTGCAGAAGCAGCATTCCTGGAAGGAGAAGGAGATTGTTGCGTAATAATAGTTAGTGATAAGGAAGTTGTTAAAACATTCTCAAATAAGTTTGAATTGGACGGAATCAGATTTACTGAGCCTTCGATTAATTTCTTTACTTTCAACAATCCTGTAGGAGCTTGTCCTACTTGTGAAGGTTTCGGAAAAATACTCGGAATAGATGCTGATTTAGTTATTCCAAATAAGAATTTATCTCTTTATAATGATGCTGTAATTTGCTGGAGGGGAGAGAAAATGCAAGTTTGGAAAAATGAATTGGTGATGAACGCTCATGAATTTGGTTTTCCTATTCATAAACCTTTTTATGAGTTGAGTAAAGAACAAGTCAAACTAATATGGACAGGCAACAAATATTTCAATGGCCTTAATGCATTTTTTAAATATCTAGAAAGTAAAATTTACAAAATTCAGTATAGGGTAATGTTAAGCCGGTATAAAGGAAAAACTTTATGCCCAGATTGTAACGGCAACAAACTTCGAAAAGATGCTAACTATGTTACTGTTGGAGGTAAATCTATCATGGAAATTGCCTCTCTAAACATTGATTCTTGCAAGGAATTTATGGACGAGATAAAGTTAAATAAACATGATCAAACAATTGCTAAACGATTATTGCTGGAAATTAATTCTCGACTGCAATACTTAAGTGACGTTGGATTAGGCTATTTGACACTAAACAGGCAATCCAATTCCCTCTCTGGAGGAGAATCACAGCGCATTAACCTTTCAACTTCATTAGGTAGTAGTTTAGTGGGGTCCATGTATATTTTAGATGAACCAAGCATTGGTTTGCACCAAAGAGACACAAAAAGATTACTGAAAGTCTTAAATTCATTAAAAAATCTTGGCAACTCTGTTATTATCGTAGAACATGAAGAGGAAGTCATGAAAAATGCTGACGAAATAATTGATATGGGGCCAATGGCTGGTTCACATGGAGGCGAAGTCGTTTTTCAAGGAAATCATGACGACTTGATTCATTCAGATAAAAGCCTAACAGCTAAATATTTAACTTTAAAAGAAGTTATTCCTATTCCACTAAAAAGAAGATCTTGGAAAAACTCTATAACCATTGAAGGAGCAAGAGCAAACAATCTTAAAAACCTTACCGTTCAGATTCCTTTGGAAATACTGACTGTTATTACAGGTGTTAGTGGTAGTGGAAAATCAACCTTAATCAGACAGATATTATATCCTGTATTAAAAAAACAGTTAGGAGGTACTTCCGCTATAACTGGAGAGTATGACAACCTTTCTGGAGATTTTAAGTTGATAGAAGATATTGAATTCGTTGATCAAAATCCTATTGGAAAAAGTTCTAGGTCAAATCCAGTTACTTATGTTAAGGCATATGATGAAATTAGAGCCCTTTACAGTAATCAACAAATTTCAAAAATAAATGGTTTCCAACCCAAGCATTTTAGCTTTAATGTAGAGGGAGGCAGATGTGATGCCTGTGAAGGAGAAGGGACAACTAAAGTTTCGATGCAATTTATGGCAGATGTATATTTGGAATGTGACTCATGTAATTCTCAGAGATTTAAAGATGGTGTTTTAGAAGTTCGATATAGAGATAAAAACATATTTGATATCTTATGCATGACTGTTGATGACGCGATTGATTTCTTTTCACTCTCTGAAGAAAGAATTGAAAAAAGAATTGTTACGAAAATTCAACCGTTACAAGATGTAGGCTTAGGTTACATACAGCTGGGTCAATCCAGTAATACGTTAAGTGGTGGAGAAGCACAGAGAGTTAAGCTTGCCTCCTTTCTCTCGAAAGGAAAAACACAATCTAAAACACTTTTTATTTTTGATGAACCAACTACTGGGCTGCACTTTCATGATATTCGAAAGTTGCTATCGGCGGTAAATGCTTTAATTGAAATTGGACACTCTGTTGTAGTAATTGAGCACAATGGAGAAATCATTAAATGTGCAGATTGGGTCGTTGATCTTGGCCCTGAAGGTGGTGACCATGGGGGAAACATTGTTTTTGAAGGAACTCCAGAAAATTTAGTAAATTGCAATTCATCCTATACAGGTAAATATCTAAAAGAAAAATTAGCAACTAGTAAATGACATCCAACCGAACTCAATGGGAGGAAATCCTTTCTTCTAAAAAAAAAGTAGCTCTTTTCGTTGCTGGAATCGCTGCACTGTTGTCCTCATTCGCTGTTAACAACAAAGTTTCCACTTATGTAGACCATGTGCAAGGTCAAGCAGTTGGAGATTTAATATTGGATAATATCCCTATCTATGATCTAAACTTTATATTCTTTTGGGCGGTTCTTATATTTTGGTTAGGCAACATTATATATAGATTAATTTTCCCAAAAGAATTTCCATTTATCCTGGTTTCTCTTAGTTTATTTGTTTTGGTACGTTGCTTTTTTATATCCCTTACGCATATTGGTCCTCCCGAGACGCTATTAGTTGTTCCTGATGAATTAAGCTACTATTCTTTTAATGCAGACATGTTCTTTTCAGGCCATGTTGGCGCTCCGTTTTTTTATGCCTTATTAACAAGTGTGAAAAATGTGAAATGGATAGCAATAATCTATTCTATCATAATGGTTGTTATTGTACTAATGTCACATGGTCATTATAGCATAGATATTTTCGCTTCATTTTTTATTGCACATTCTTTGTCTATTTTGATGCTTAAACTTAAGCCAAAATTTCTTGAATAATGAGCAACCGTATTCTATACCTTATACTTTTCTTAAGCTATTTT
>Ga0255758_10005494_pt1 | contig 10332 bp, 3 predicted proteins | sample 011ome_24_FD_179958 | JGI IMG/M metagenome (GOLD analysis project Ga0255758, IMG submission 179958) | Coastal salt marsh microbial communities from the Groves Creek Marsh, Skidaway Island, Georgia - 011513CT metaG (version 2) | ecosystem: Environmental > Aquatic > Marine > Intertidal zone > Salt...
AGTTGATGTTGTTGTGCTGCTTGTAGTTGATGTTGATGTGCTGCTTGTGGTAGTTGTAGGCGTCGTTGTTGTGCTGCTTGTAGTTGATGTTGATGTGCTGCTTGTAGTTGATGTTGATGTGGTAGTAGTGGGCTGTGTGGTTGTGGTAGTTCCAGTTCCCGAACCACTTCCCGAACCAGTTCCCGTACCAGTTCCTGTTCCGCAAGTACTTAGAGCATCTTGCTCACATTCTGACGCGGTTGCATGGCTTCCACCTGGTTTTTCATTACAAATTACAATTCCAAGTTCACAGTCTAAAGTATCAAGATTTGCTTCCCACCCGCAATTAGCTGACTGAGCATTTTGTTCGCAAGCAATTTCAGTGTCAAAACAGGTGGCATTAGTACTAATATTTTCAAGGCTTACAAAGCACGATGTACTACAATCGTTATGACAGTAATATGCTGTACATTGATCATCAGCAGCATTGCAGTCATGACCGGGACAATTAACTTCAGGATCATTATTTGCAACACAACTTACACCGTTTCCTGATATTTGACAACATCCAGGAATTTCTTCTGGTGGGCACTCATAATTAATGGAACAACTAATTTTAGTATCGTCATAGGTGCACTGACTATGACAACCATATGAAGATGGATCATTACTGTCCGATCTTTTGCAATAATCATATGAATTACCAGCAACAAGCTCACACGCACAATGACTACATACTGAGTAGTTTATTACTTTGTTCCCATACTCATCAGTATCCCATCTATAAGAAGGTACCCCTGTACCATATAAAACTGCATCATAACTACTACAACCGTCAGCGGTAGGACACTCGCAACTATCACACGCTCCCGAATCATCACAATCCGCAATCTCTACAGAATGATTATCTCGACAAAGTTGATCTTCAGCACCTGCATGTTCCCAGGGGGTATGATCTCCCAAATATTCTTTAATACATCCGCAAGTTTGAATGCAATCAGGTCCTTGTATTGCCTCAGGAAAATTATCATAAAATGTATATCCACATTGACAGCAAGCATTACAACCAGTTCCATATTTACCAATACCATTTGGATCGGCATCTATATCGTTATTATGACACTGAATTTCAAAACCAACTTCAGCATAATTATTTTGCCCAGTACAATCCTCTATACTTACGTCTTTGTTAGCTAATTCTCCTTGCCAGCAGCCCACATTTCCAAAACCATTGCCCGGATGCCCAATTCCAAATGGAGCTAGACCGGTATCGCATTCTGGAGCTGTTTTGGTACCTGGTGGAAACCAAACATAAACCGTAGCGGCAGGCAAATTTATAGTGTTTTGACATTTTGCACCCAAAGCATTGTCATGATCGTATGTATCACTACATTGCTCGCTTTCTGAACATGCAGCACAAGCCCTCCACGCCCAACAGTCTCCACTATCCGGTGGTTGAGTTGTAGTAGTAGTGGTATCACTTGTTGTTGATGATGAGGTACTACTTGTAGTTGATGAAGTGGTACTACTTGTTGTTGATGTGCTTGTTGTTGATGTTGATGTACTGCTTGTAGTTGATGTTGATGTACTGCTTGTAGTTGATGTTGATGTACTGCTTGTAGTTGATGTTGATGTACTGCTTGTAGTTGATGTTGATGTACTGCTTGTGGTTGATGACGAGGTACTGCTTGTAGTTGATGTTGATGTACTACTTGTTGTTGATGTGCTTGTTGTTGATGTGCTTGTGGTTGATGACGAGGTACTGCTTGTAGTTGACGAAGTCGTGCTACTTGTTGTTGACGAAGTCGTACTACTCGTTGTACTACTTGTAGTTGAGGAAGTGGTACTACTTGTAGTTGATGAAGTGGTACTACTTGTAGTTGACGAAGTGGTACTACTTGTAGTTGACGAAGTGGTACTACTTGTAGTTGACGAAGTGGTACTACTTGTAGTTGACGAAGTGGTACTACTTGTAGTTGATGAAGTGGTACTACTTGTAGTTGACGAAGTCGTGCTACTTGTAGTAGTTGTAGGTGTCGTTTCGATACCTGGCGTAGTTGTAGTCGGAGTACTTGATGTTTGCGTAGTAGTACTAGTAGTAGGAGGTACATCATAATCATCATCAATAATAACAACATTGTAAGGATTTACATATAAAATATTTTTTTCTATACAAGGACTACCATAAGATTTTTCTATTTCATAATCTCCATGCCACAACTTCATATTACCATCAGGCATATAATAAGTAACATTATTGAATGTATGACTATGAACATTTCCATTACCCGCATTTTGAGCAATTTCTAAATTTTTATATAAAGGATAATATCCCTCTACGGCTATTGGGTAATTTTCGTTTTCTTCTATTAATTCTGTTAGTGTAATTCTAAATATTTCAGCTTTTTCATCTAAAGAATCTTGAATAGTTGTAACATTAATAGAAGCCTCCATCTGCCCTTCTTCAAAATTTAAAATTCCATTAGTTTTTACGAAATCTACATTTTCTACTGCCGAATTTAATCCTGTTTGTAATTCATATTTAACACTAAATGGCCCAAGGTAATCGATTTCATCTAAACTTGGTTCTCTGTGAATTTTAACTATTTTACTTCCTCCCTCAACAATATAAGTTGAATAATATTGGAATCTAACATTTAAAACTTTTTCTATACACTTGGGTGTTGGGCTAGGAGTAACTGTAATACTAGGGGTATTAGTTACCGTAACACTAGGAGTAACCGTAACACTAGGAGTAACCGTAACACTAGGAGTATTTGTTACACTAGGAGTTACAGTAACACTAGGAGTAACAGTAACACTAGGAGTTACAGTAACACTAGGAGTAACAGTAACACTAGGAGTAACCGTAACACTAGGAGTAACCGTAACACTAGGAGTAACCGTAACACTAGGAGTTACAGTAACACTAGGAGTAACTGTAACACTAGGAGTAACTGTAACGGTAGGAGTAACCGTAACACTAGGAGTATTCGTTACACTAGGAGTAATCGTAACACTAGGAGTATTCGTTACGCTAGGAGTAACAGTAACACTAGGAGTATTCGTTATGCTAGGAGTAACCGTAACACTAGGAGTATTCGTTACGCTAGGAGTAACCGTAACGCTGGGAGTATTCGTTATGCTAGGAGTAACCGTAACACTAGGAGTAACCGTAACACTAGGAGTATTCGTTGCACTAGGAGTAACGGTAACACTAGGAGTATTCGTTACGCTAGGAGTAACAGTAACACTAGGAGTATTCGTTATGCTAGGAGTAACCGTAACACTAGGAGTATTTGTCACACTAGGAGTATTCGTTACACTCGGAGTCACAGTAACACTGGGAGTAGCCGTAACACTAGGAGTATTCGTTACACTAGGAGTATTCGTTACACTAGGAGTATTCGTTACGCTAGGAGTAACCGTAACACTAGGAGTAACCGTAACACTAGGAGTAACCGTAACACTAGGAGTAACCGTAACACTAGGAGTAACCGTAACACTAGGAGTATTTGTTACACTAGGAGTAACCGTAATACTAGGAGTATTCGTTACACTAGGAGTAACCGTAACACTGGGAGTAACCGTTACACTAGGAGTAACAGTGACACTAGGAGTATTCGTTAAACTAGGAGTAACTGTAACACTAGGAGTATTTGTTACACTAGGAGTAATCGTAACACTAGGAGTATTCGTTACGCTAGGAGTAACAGTAACACTAGGAGTAACAGTAACACTAGGAGTATTCGTTACACTGGGAGTAACAGAAGGAGTAGCTGTTACACTAGGTGTTACAGTAGGAGTAGGAGTGTTAGTAAAGCTAGGAGTAACTGTAACGCTTGGGGTCGGAGTAGGTGTCCTGCTTACTATAATAACATTATTTGTTGCACATCTTGCAGATATTTCTTGCGATAAATTTTCAAAAAATAAATAAGTTTTATAATTACCAATGTTATGATATCTATGTTTTATAGTTCTAGTATATCTGTCTTTTAAAATTTTATCTTTATTATTTCTACTGACATCTCCATCACCAAAATTTATATGATAATTTATTTCGCTACCTATACTAAATAAATTTTCTACTTCTATTCCAAGCTCCGCATCTTGTCCATCTTGTACTATCAAGTCTTCAAACTCAATGCAACAGTCTCCTTTTATAGATGTAGGTGTTGGACTAGGTTTACTCATGAGGGCTCAACTAAAAATACAGAGTATGGATTCGCCCCAACTATTCCAACTCTATCTGGATTATATAATCTTATCTGAAAATACTCAGCTTTTTCTCCGTCTTGATTTGCTGGCACTGGTAATCCTGTTATGGTTATAGTCTTAACCATTTCATTAGCTAAAAAAGTAATCCTTTCATCTACGTGACCATAGTCTATATTCGCTTGAGCGCTGCCCACATCTTCGGTCCTATAACTCACCGCAAATGGAGCATAATATGTATCATCACTTAAATCTACATCTCTTATTATATCTATGTTAGCCACCAAACCTTCTGTTAAATATGTTGAATGATATTGAAATCTAACATACTGAGGGCCATAAGATAGGAAATCATTATCAAGCAATAATACTCTGTATGGATTGGTTCCTATTATATTAGAATTCACACAAGTAATTTTTTCAGGTTCATCTAACTTTATGTTAAAGTATTCTGTATTTTCATGTAATATATCATCTATAGTTTCTACATATATATTTTTTTCGTTTTCCCCTTCCTTAAACTCCAGCAATCCAGTTTTTCCATAAAAATCTATTCCAGACATAGCTGATCCTGGGGCACTATCTACTGTATAATTTAATTGGAAAGACCCAGTATACGGATGATCTGTTTCATAATAATTTCTATATACTCTTACTCCAGTTATTTCTCCTTCTGTAACATATGTAGATCTATTATCAAAAGAAATATTTAATGTCTTTGGTATACATGTTGGAGTGGGAGTTAAAGTTAAACTTGGAGTAACTGTAACACTAGGAGTAACCGTAACACTAGGAGTAACCGTAACACTAGGAGTATTCGTTATGCTAGGAGTAACCGTAACACTAGGAGTAATCGTAACACTAGGAGTAACTGTAGCGCTAGGAGTAACTGTAGCACTAGGGGTAACTGTGGCATTAGGGGTAGCAGTAATGCTTGCAGTTGGACTTAAAAATGGAGTATTTGTAGCACTAGGAGTAACACTTGTCGAAACACTAACTGTAGGCGTAACAGTTTGAGAAACACTAACTGTAGGTGTAACGGTTGGAGAAACACTAACTGTAGGTGTAACAGTTTGAGAAACACTAACTGTAGGAGTAACACTTGTCGAAACACTAACTGTAGGTGTAACAGTTTGAGAAACACTAACTGTAGGTGTAACAGTTTGAGAAACACTAACTGTAGGCGTAACAGTTAAAGTTGGTGTCGTGGTGGGGGTAGGAGTTAATCCAGGAGTTCTAGAAGGAGTAAAAGTTGGTGTTACTGTTGGTGTTTGAGTTGGTGTAGGTGTAGGTGTTGGTAATATTGGGGGAACATATGGATTATCTGGATCAAAAGGGCCTGGTCCCCCAAAACCAGGAGGAGGGAATGGTTCGTTTATTCCAGGCACTGTACTCGAATCAATACATCCACCGCTTACCAAAAATCCATTTTTCCTAGTCAATGTAAAATCAAAACTCAAATCAACAGTAGCATAATCATTTAAACTAAAAGATGAACCCTGAGATTTCAATACTGCATTATCTATAACATAAGTCATTAATTGACTTCTATCAATTTCATCCTTGCATCTAGAATCTATACAATTACCAAAGCAATCAATTTGAATATCATAATTTTTATCCTCAAATAATATTTTATTTAAATTACCTGTTTCTAGATTTTTTTTGATTATACTTAAGTTTAAATTTCCTCTGCCTGGCAAATTTAATTTTCTATCATATGGATACATTGACCCCAATCCATATAAGTTTCTTCTATCTAAAGATATGTCAATATTAAAAGCAACAGCATTAGCATTTTCCCCAGAAGTTTGAACTCCACCTAAACCTATAGGTTTTATATTTAAGTTTACATTGTTAGATAGTATTGCTGGCTCTTTATATTCTCCTTGAAAATTTGAATTGGATTGAAATATGTATTCGTGCTCTTCTTCGTATATTCCATTAGCTAAATTTATTGCTGGTATGTAATTTTTTTCTCCATATTCATCTAATTTTATGTTTGAAGCTATATAACTCACAGATGCAACCAAGGGACCACCTATTGAAGTAGCCACAGAATAATTTGTAGCAAAAGCATTACCTATTCCCACTACATAATGGCCAAAAAAATCTTCATGCTCTTGTAGGAATCTAGCTTCTTTACCGACGTCACTTCTTAGTACTATGAAAAAGTTTTTATCTCCAAAATGTCTACTAATAAAACTATTTTTAGCTTCTTCTCCAGATGGCACTACATTGAAATTTAATAAATATTCATTTAATCCACATGTTGGTAAATAAGAAAAATCAAATCTTACAGGAACTGGCTCAATATTTACATCTATATTACTACCTGGCGCAGGGTTTTCTTGAGTAACATTAATAGTTCTAACTAAAAGATCTTCATGACCTATTTGTTTTATTTCCTCTCGATTTATATCAAAACCATAAGAAATGCTTTGAACTTTATTTATAGCTCTTATTGAACTAACATCGCCAAATAAGTGCTTACTATATGCAGGAGCTGGCCCGACAAATAATGCAGCATATTCCGATCTAAAAAAACTCCTCATTCCTTATAAACAATTACACCACAACCCGAAGATTGTGGTGTAATATAATAAATTAATTTGTAATAAAATTACATATTATTTTTTATTTATTTAATCAGAGAACCCATCTGGAAAATACCTCGAATAATCACCAGTATTTTTAATGGTTGGTGGATACTGAGATCCATCGTTTTCAGAGCCTGAGAAAAATACACCTACTCCTTGTTCCTCTGGACCACCAATTTGAGTGCTAAACGTTAAGTCTACTGTTTTATTGTCTCCAATTGCAGAACTAAATGATTCAGAATCAAGTAATGCTCTATTAAAGTTGATAACAATAGCATCTTTATTTGAATTTGGATCACATCCCAAGCAATGAGGTGGTTTGACAGTGATAGACATATCATATTTCTGACCGCAGTATAAATCAACAAGGTTACCTTCTTTGAGGTCAGCAACCAAAGCGTTGACTGTTAGAGTGCATGTGATTGGGAAATCGATTTCTTTTGTGTAAGCATAGGAGTTGCCGAGTCTTTGTAGATCAGTTCTGCCCATTGGGGTCGAAAGTGTAAAGCTTTGAATGTGAGCGCTACCTTTGTCTTCTGGACCGTAACCAGGGTCTGATCCAGATATTGATTTAGCGATAAGACCTGCATCTTTTAGGTCGATTGTTATGTCTCCTGGTTTTAATATACTTTCTCCATCTCCAGACACAGTAGGGGGTAATGAGAAGTAATTATCGCAAGATAGTGTACCATCTGTAGGATCAATAGCCGGAATTGTCTTCCATTGAGTACCCAAATCAGATTTAATATTCATTCCTTCCACTGTAACGGAAACAGAAGGAAATGATCCAACGCTAGCTTCGATTGAATAGTCTGTTATGAACGCATTGCCAATACTAATAACACTTTTATCATTTTCTTTTACTTGTAAATCTCCTTGAACAGCATCTCTACCTTCTGGAACAGTTAAAATGAAATAATTATTACCAAATTCATTTTGAGCTCTGGTCATCATTCCAGATAAATTTTGCTTTTGTCCGTTCGTGATGAATGCAAGCATGCGCTCATTATATCCGTCAGTTAAATAATAAGAAAAATCTAAACTTACTGTTGGAGCCTCAAGCACAACCGAATCATATCTACCAAGATGACCAAATTGATTAATATCTTGCCTGTTTACAGTAAAACTATAATTAGCGCTTTGAACTCTTTTTAGCTGATTTATCGAACTTCCCCAAGAACCTTCAAAGAAATTATCTACATTTTTACCACTTAAATGAGATATAGCTGATCCACCATTCGATAAAGTTGCAGATCCTCCGCTAAATCCAGCATGATATAAAATTGGGTGAAATTCATCAAAATTTAAATCGTTCTTTTTATCCAAAGCTTTAATATCTTTCGATGCAAAAGACACATAATTTAAGTCTTTATAAGTTGCAAATGTAGAATCGCTTGAAACAAATCCTTTACAAGCATCTAAATATAATGAATTTTGATCAACATCTTGGCCGGTAATTATACAATCTGCAGGATTCTGCTCTGTATGCTTTGCATCGTAATAAACATGGTGTCCTGTAGTATCGGGAGATATAAACAGGGCTTCACTTTGGTAAATAACTCTATTTCTTGCTGGTAGTTCGCTCATAAGTAAATTTTAAAAATTAAAGGTTAATATTAAATACACGAAAGAAAAATTTATGTGAAATTAAAATTAAAAAGTCCACTTCAATATCATTTCTATTTTAAAGTTTTCAGAACCTATATTTGTTGGCTCTGCTGATACTTTGCTTGGGTCATCTCTGTCTATTTCAATATATACTCCTATTGGCTGAGATGTGTTGCTATTAACTTCTACTCTCTGATTTGAGGAGCAGTCTCCATTATTACACTGAACCAATCCAAAATCATATAACCCAAAAGATTCTGCAGAATTGTTTGCAAATTTTTCTGGAATTTTTGTTAGTGTTGTTGAAATAGGTACTCCGTCAGTATCTTTTTGAGCCCAAGTTGGTTCATCTGAAGTAAAAAAGTCGTCTCCAGCTATAGCGCTAAACCCTCCATATTCTAGAGCGGTATTAGACCTTTCTGTCGTCATGTTAATATCTGTTCCTATAAAGGTTGAAGTAAATACATCACCTTCTTTAGTTGCTCCCGTACTTTGTCCAATTATTTCTACACTTGTAGCTCCGGGTTTCCAATTTATATTTGTTCTGAAAATTCTATTGTTTGTTGTTGAACTGACATCAGTATCACTAATTATAACAGTTTCGAGTAAATCTCCTTGAGCAGCTGTTGGAGTAACTGTAATACTTGGAGTTACTGTTGGTGTAGCTGACGGAGATGCCGGCGGTGTTGAAGAAACTGTTGGAGTAACTGTGATACTTGGAGTAACTGTAATACTTGGAGTTACTGTTGGTGTAGCTGACGGAGATGCCGGCGGTGTTGAAGAAGCTGTTGGAGTAACTGTGATACTTGGAGTAACTGTAATACTTGGAGTTACTGTTGGTGTAGCTGACGGAGATGCCGGCGGTGTTGAAGAAACTGTTGGAGTAACTGTAATACTTGGAGTAACTGTAATACTTGGCGTTACTGTTGGTGTAGCGGACGGAGATCCTGGAGGTGTTGAAGAAACTGTTGGAGTAACTGTAATACTTGGAGTAACTGTAATACTTGGCGTTACTGTTGGTGTAGCGGACGGAGATCCTGGAGGTGTTGAAGAAACTGTTGGAGTAACTGTGATACTTGGAGTAACTGTAATACTTGGCGTTACTGTTGGTGTAGCGGACGGAGATCCTGGAGGTGTTGAAGAAACTGTTGGAGTAACTGTGATACTTGGAGTAACCGTATTAGTTGGCGTTACTGTTGGTGTAGCGGACGGAGATCCTGGAGGTGTTGAAGAAACTGTTGGAGTAACTGTAATACTTGGAGTAACCGTATTAGTTGGCGTTACTGTTGGTGTAGCAAGAGGAGAATTCTTCGGTGTTGAAGAAGCTGTTGGTGTAACTGTAATACTTGGAGTTACTGTTGGTGTAGCGGACGGAGATGCTAGCGGTGTTGAAGAAGCTGTTGGAGTAGGTGATTGTGAAATTGCTGGTGTTTGACTGTTTGTTGGAGTTGGGGTAACTGTAATACTCGGACTAATGGTAATGCTAGGAGTAGGTGTAACACTTGAAGTAATGCTTGGAGTTATTGTTACACTAGGTGTGTTCGTTGGTGTTGGTGTCGGAGATGGAGTTGGGCAGGGAAATTGAATTCCTGTAAATGTAGGATTTATGCACTCAACCTCACCCCTAACATTAACGGCTGAAACTTTATAATTATAATCTGTATTACAACCCTCCACATCATCGGAACCTGTAATTAAAACATTTGCTCCTGTACCAAAATCACTAGCTGTAATAGTTTTTATTAAACCATAGTCCTGACCCTCACCGTCCTGTCTATACACTCTATACTCATCAGCTAAATAAGGCGATTCATTTGTGTGATAAAAACTGTAGTATACCCTATATGACATAATATATTATATTATAATACACTTGATTTAGTTTTTTTAAAAAAAAAAAATTAAAATGATTGATGTTGTAATTTTAATT
>Ga0255758_10005500_pt1 | contig 10328 bp, 9 predicted proteins | sample 011ome_24_FD_179958 | JGI IMG/M metagenome (GOLD analysis project Ga0255758, IMG submission 179958) | Coastal salt marsh microbial communities from the Groves Creek Marsh, Skidaway Island, Georgia - 011513CT metaG (version 2) | ecosystem: Environmental > Aquatic > Marine > Intertidal zone > Salt...
GTAGGTATTTTTCTAAAAAGATTTTTTCCCTTAAAATATTCTATAGCCTCATCTTTACTTTGCCATGTATTACGCCTCATTAGTGCACCACGAACCATTGGATGAATTTTCATTAGTCTCGCTTTTTGTAAAAATTTGTAAATTAAGCGATATGAATATGGTAAAATCACTGGATCTATTAAAATTAATTTAGATACTAGTTCAGGTCTTGCATAAGCAAGAAGTAGGCTTGCCGTACCACCCATTGAATGCCCAACTAATACTGATGGATTTTTTTTAATTTCTAATATTTTTTCTAAATCATCTTTATATATAAACCATGATTTCATTTGAGAATGATCTGCTGGAAGAGAGGTTGTACCATGACCTCTCATATCATAAGAAATAACCTGATAATCATTTTTAATTTTACTCACCAAAGATGAATATGTAAGAGCATTAAATCCATTAGCGTGAGAGAAATAAATTTCTGGTAAATTATTTTTATTTATTAAGTAGGCGTTAACCTCATAACCTTCCAGATTTAATTTATTGTTAATCATTTATTTAATGACATTCTTTTCCATATTTTTTTAACCGCCAATAGTTATATGGAAGAGGAGTAATAAAGCCTACAAAAAGCATGAATGGAATAATTGTTATACTTAGTTTGGCTCCACCCATCACTATCCAGTCAAGAGCATTCATTGATATTTCCATCATAAGCATCGAAATTAGACTCATTCCAATTGCAGTGTTGAATGCATCTCTGAATTTCATTTGTTTTGAGAGAATTATAGTTTCTAAAATAATGCTTGTAATTATTCCATTAATTATAGCTAAAATCATTACCGCTAATGTCGGCAAGTTAAAAGATGAATATTGAAAGAACAGTATTGTACCAAAGTCTCCAATACTGCAACCAATAAGACACCACATGGTATTATAAGAACTCCTTTTCCACGTTGATATGCAAGTCCATGAAAAATCTTCATTCATTTTTCAAATTCCATTTTTCTATTTTTAATATCAATATAAGCCAACTCTTTCTCTTTTTCGCTCATTCTAAGCCAATTTGTAATCTCATGTTGTTCTCTAAAACATCCAATACAAACCATGCCATTCATAAAATTATCGTCATATTTACATATCTTGACACAGGGTGAGTCAATTTTTTTAGTTATATTTGGCATAAATTGTCATATTATTCATAACTTAGATCTATTACATAATTATTCAGCTTGATTTATTCAAATATTTCAATAAAACACAGTTTCAATTTCAAAAAAAGATCTTATGGCACGTATTACAGTAGAAGATTGTATTAAACAAGTTACCAATCAGTATGAACTTGTTATTCTTGCAAAAGAAAGAGCTGTACAGTTGGGTAGAGGAGCAGCTCCTGCTGTGGACCCAGAAAATGACAAAAAACCTGTAATAGCTCTTAGAGAGATAGGTGAAGCTAAAATTTCAAAAGATGAGCTTCAAGATAGCATTGTAAATAAACTCAGACAAGTTGCTGATTATCAAGAAGAAGATGAAAATGAAGTGATTGAGGATGATACTTTTAGACAAATGTATCAAGGCGGTTTATCAAAATCTGAGATGGAAAAAACCGCAACAAGAAAGTTTACTTCCAGAGCTCCAAAAATTGATATCAAGCCAACACCTGTTCAAGAAAATAGTACTCAAGAAGAAACGGCTTCGCATGAAGATATAAGTCAAGAACCTATTCAATCTGAAGAAAGCGAAATTGACTCCGATGCGATTATGGAGGCAATTCAAAATGAACTAAGTTCTGAGCAGTCAAATGAAATTGAAGAAGACTCTTCAAATGCTCAAATGGATGACTCTTCATCTAATCCTATGTCAGAGGATGTCTTAGCTAATTCTGATGAAGAAACTGATAATAAATCATAATTTAAGTTAATGAACTTTGATTTTTCAGATGATCAGAAGCTTCTTCGTGATCAAGCTAGGAAATTCCTTACAGATAAATGTGACAGAACTGTAGTTCGATCAATCCTAGAAGATAATAAAAAAAATCATTCAGATAATTTATGGGATGAAATTTGTTCTATGGGATGGACAGGCACAGCAATACCTGAAGAATATGGTGGGCTAGGACTTGGCATGTTAGAACTATGTGTAATTGCTGAAGAACTTGGTCGATCTCTAGCGCCAACACCTTTTTCATCTTCAATATATCTATTTGCAGAATTTATAAAGTTGTATGGGACTGAAGATCAAAAGAAAAAATATTTACCAAAAATTGCTTCTGGAGAAGCAATTGGTTCTTTCGCTCTATCTGAAGGAAATGGAACACCAAAGCCACACAATTTAACTTCAACTTTTTCTGACGGTAAATTAAATGGAGTGAAAGCTCCTGTTAACGATGGAGACGCATCTGATTTTATTATTGTGGCAGCTAATACAGATACAAAAAAAAATAATAAATCTTTATCTCTATTTATTGTTGATACTAAGCAAGACGGAGTAAATTCTGAGTTTTTAGAAACAATTGATCCTACGCGCCCATCTTCCAGAATAATTTTAGAAAATGCTGAGGCAGAATTACTTGGCAATATTGGTGACGGGTGGGAAATTATTGAAAGAATTTTTGACCGCGCTGCAGTTTTATTTGCTTTTGAGCAGGTGGGTGGAGCTCAAGTTGCTCTTGATGAAGCAAAAAAATATTCGCTTGAAAGATATGCATTTGGCAAACAAATTGGATCATTCCAGGCTCTTAAACATAAAATGGCTGATATGTATGTTAAGATTGAATTAGCAAAATCTAATGCATATTATGGCGCTTGGGCTCTAAGTTCCGATTCGAATGAGTTGCCTGTTGCAGCGGCTGGTGCAAGAGTGAGTGCTATTGACGCATATCATTTTGCTTCAAAAGAAAATATTCAGATCCATGGCGGTGTTGGCTTTACATGGGAGTATGATTGCCATTTATTCTATAGAAGAGCTAAACAACTTGCTTTAAATATTGGCAGTGTTCGTCAATGGAAAGAAAATTTAATTTCAAATCTTGAAAAAAGAAATATAGTGTAATTATGGACTTTAACGATAACCCAAAAGAAGCTGAATTTAGAACTAAAGTACGTAAGTTCTTAGATGCAAATGCTCAAAGACGTGGAGAGATTGTAAAAACACCAACGACAGCAGGTGCCCCTGAGTCAGTGAATGGGGAAAAAGCTGCACATGATGCTTTGATGAAAGCTAAAGAGTGGCAAAAAAAGAAAGCTGAAGCTGGTTTAGCGGCTATCATGTGGCCTAAAGAGTTTGGGGGATATGGTGGAAGTCCAATTGAGCAAGTTATATATCAGCAAGAAGAACATAATTATTTTGTTCATTCTGGGTATTTTGAAATTGGCATCGGTATGCTTGGACCTACTATGATGGTTTGGGGCAAAGACGAAGACAAAAAAAAATATCTTCCAAAAATGTTAACTGGTGAGGAAATTTGGTGTCAATTATTCTCAGAGCCTGCAGCAGGATCAGACCTCGCAGGAATTAAAATGAAAGCAGAAAAAGACGGATCAGATTGGATTCTTAATGGCCAAAAAGTTTGGACATCAGGCGCTCACCTTTCTGATTATGGAATGATTGTAGCTCGATCAGATCCAAATGCTGTAAAGCATAAAGGATTGACTTACTTTTTCTTGGATATGAAGACACCTGGAATAGAGGTAAAGCCTATCAAACAAATATCAGGTACAGCGCACTTTAATGAAGTTTTTTTTAATGATGTAAGAATTCCCGATAGTCAACGACTTGGTGAAGAGGGTGAAGGGTGGAAAGTGGCTTTGACAACTCTTATGAATGAAAGACTTGCGGTTGGTGATCCTCCAGGGCTTGATTTTGATCAAATATTTGACCTTACAAAAGAAGTTGAAATTGAAGACGGGCCAGCAATTAAAAACTCTGAAGTAAGACAAAAAATAGCTGATTGGTATGTACAGTCTAGAGGACTTCAATATACGAAATATCGAAGTATCACAGCTCTATCTAAGGGCCAAACTCCAGGGCCAGAGCTTTCAATAAGTAAATTGGTGACAGCTTCAAAGATGCAAGATGTATCATCTTATGCATTAGACTTATTGGATATGCACGGATATGTTATTGATGATAAAAATCCAGCAATGAATAATTTATTTCAAAATGGGCTTTTCTTTTCTACTGCGTTGAGAATAGCAGGTGGAACTGATGAAGTTTTAAGAAATATTATTGCTGAGAGAGTGTTAGGCTTGCCACAAGATGAAAGAATGGACAAGAAAGTACCGTTTAAAGATCTGCCGACTGGTAGAGGCTAGTATTTAACTTTTTGTTTTCAACAATTCTAAGTAATGTTCCCCCTGATAACCTTTTCTTATTGCTTGTTCTATTAATTTCTGCAGGTGTATTTACGGGAATAATTGCTGGCTTATTTGGTGTTGGAGGTGGAGTTGTTGTTGTTCCAACATTATATTACATTTTTACTTTAGCTGAAGTTGATGAGAATATCAGGATGCATCTTGCAGTTGGAACTTCTTTGGCAAATATTATTCCCATTTCAATTGTAGCAGCATTAAGTCATGCTCGGAGAAAGTCTGTAGATATATTTTTATTAAAGACAATTTCCTATTCGGTGATAACTGGAGTTGTTCTTGGGGCTTTTATTGTTTCAAGTTTAACCGGCAAGACACTTATTTTTATCTATTCAAGTCTGCTGCTGCTCGTCTCATTACAGTTTTTTTTCTGGAATGATGCATGGAGAATAGCTTCAGATTTCCCAAAAAATTTTTTAAAACACTTATATGGTTCTTCTATTGGATTTTTTTCTGTCATAATCGGAATAGGCGGTGGATCACTCAGTGTTCCTTTGTTAAAACTTCATAATTTTGCAATTCATAAAGCGATTGGCACTGCTTCAGGTATAGGTGCGTTTATTGCCATACCCGGAACAATAGGATTTGTCATTTCTGGTATTTTAAATGATGTAAATGTTCCATTGAGTGTAGGTTATGTAAACTTTATGGGCCTTGCTATGTTTACGCCTATGACAATGCTTGCAGCACCACTAGGTGTAAGACTTGCTCACTATTTATCTAAAGAAAAATTAAATAAATTGTTCGCAGTTTTTATATTCATAATGGCAATACGGCTATTCATTGAGTGGGCAGGTCTATAATTAAATAGATTGATCGTATTCACCAACTCTTCCTGTTGCATCCAAAAGACTATTAATAAAATTAAAAATTTCTTTCACTTCATCATTAGACCTTAGGCTTTCTATAACGATAACTAAAGAGGGCTTGTTTGATGAAGCTCTTATTAATCCCCAAGACCCATTTTCAAGTTCGAATCTTACTCCATTCACAGTAATAATATTTTTAATTTTTTGGTTAATAACATTTTCTTTATTGAGAAACATAGAATTTATTTTATCAATCATTTCATCAACTACTTGGTACTTTTCATCATCGGCGCAATACGGGGCCATAGTGGGAGATTGGTATGTAATTGGTAACGAATTTTTTATTTCAGATAATGATGAATCTTTCTCTTCATCCAAAAGCTTAGCCATTAATATTGCGGACATTAATCCATCATCAAACCCTAAACCAAGTGGATCATTGATAAAAAAGTGACCACTTTTTTCAAATCCACTAATAGAATTCAATTCTCTGACTCTTCTTTTCATATGCGAATGTCCTGTTTTCCACATATCAACAGTACAGTTATTTTTTTTGAGAATTGGGTCATTAAAATATAGTCCAGTTGATTTTACATCGACTACAAATGTAGAGTTCTGGTGATCATTAGAAATATTTTGTGCAAGGAGAAGTCCAATCTTATCCGAGAAAATCTCTTCACCTAAGTTATCAACCACTCCTAGTCGATCTCCGTCCCCGTCAAATCCAAAGCCGGCATCAGCTTTATGCTTAAGAACAGAGTCTGACAAATCTTTCAACATAACGAGGTCTTCAGGGTTTGGGTTATAATTTGGAAAAGAGTGATCCAAATCACAGTGAAGCTCAATGACATCACATCCTATTGCTCTTAATAATTCTGGAGCAAAAGCCCCAGCAGTTCCATTGCCACACGCGGCAACAATCTTTAGCTTATTCTTTAATTTAAAATCTTTTCTCAAGTAATGCAGATAATGATCTTTTAAATCGTTGATAAATTCATACTTTCCCTGTTCCTCTGCTTGATAATTATCATTAGACAATGCTAATTCTTTAATTTCTCTCATTTCGTTAGGTCCAAATGTTAGAGATTTTTCAATTCCACATTTAATTCCTGTCCAGCCATTGTCATTATGACTCGCAGTAATCATAGCTAGAGCATCAGTATTTAAATGATGCTGGGCAAAGTAGACCATGGGCGATAAAGACAGCCCAATGTCAATGATATTACAACCTGCTGAAAGTAAGCCTTTTACAACATGATATTTCACCTCTTCTGAATAAGAGCGATAATCATGTCCAACTACAACAGAAGCACCAACATTGACTTTCTTGCAAATATATTGACCAAGACTATAGCCAAAAACTTCTAATCCTTTTTTATTTACATCATCAGGATAGAGCCAACGAGCATCATATTCTCTAAAGCCAAACGGCGAGATGATTGTTTCTGTCAATTTTTCATTGAAGTTAAAAGACAACGGTTTCTGATTTATAAAGATTTCCATTATTCCTGTTGTAATTTTATTCAATTTAAATAACAATAACAATATTGGTTCACTGAAAAGTGATTAATAGGGAATACGGTTCAAATCCGTAACTGTTCCCGCAACTGTAAGCAAGGAGCTTTAACATTTTAGGCCACTGAGAATTCTTGGGAAGGCGTGTTTAAGTGTTGATTTGTAAGTCAGGAGACCTGCCAATGGAAGTGTCATCCTCAATTGATCGGGAAAATCATTTGGACTTAATCAAGTAGTGGTGACTTTAAAAAGTTAACCGCTGCGTATTTTGTTGAATTTCAAACATATTCGTTGCGCATAAAAGGTGAAAACCGAGGAGAAATAGTGTTCATACGATACCTAATATTTTTTTTATTCATAAGTTCAATTGTACAAGCCGCTAATTTAAATGAAATCTGGATTACTCCAAAAGATAGTGATTATTCTAGGTTATCTACAGGGTTAGCAGGATCAAATATTACAATCATATCTTCAGAAGATTTAATTAGCCAATCTGAAAAAAATATTTCCGAAATAATAAAATCGTATTCAGGCATTCAAGTTAGGAACTTGTATTCTGATGTGAGTGGTTCAAATTCTACAATTGATATGAGAGGTTTTGGTGAAGCCTCTAAATCAAATTTTTTAATGTTAATAAATGGTGTACGACTTAATGATTTAGATATGGGGGGTATTAATTTTTCTAATATTCCGGTCAAATCAATTAAAAGGATAGAAATTATAAGAGGTAATTCAGCAGCTACACTTTATGGTTCAGGAGCTGTTGGAGGAGCAATCAATATAGTAATGAAAGATAGTTTAGATATTCAAAATGAGTCGTCTTTAAACTTAGCATCACACAGTTCTTATCAACTAGATTTTTCTAAATCAATGAGTATTAATAAAAATACAAATATGTTGATTTCAGGACTTTTGAAAGATTCTGATACATATAGAGATAATGCAGATTATGAACGGGAAGATATTTTTTTTAAAATTCAAAATAATACTGAATCAATAAATTCTTATCTTGATCTTAATCATAATTCTAAAAAGCAATTAATGCCTGGAACTAGAATTATTGGGGGCGTATATAATTATCATTTATGTAATCTTTTATCTACAAGCAGAACAGCTAAAAATATCGGTGGTAGTTTTGCACGAAATGGTAATAGTTGTAATACTGAGCAAAGAGATGATTATGCTAATGAAGAAAATATCTCTTTCGCAGCTGGTTTTGAGACCAATATTACAGTGTCAAAACAAATAAATTTTCTAATTTCGAATAGATTTAAAGAACAAAGAGCTTTTTACGCAGCCAATGGAAACACTAAAAGCACCCCTAATGATGGTGATCGTTTTATTGATACAGATCTAGACAATACTCAACTTTCATTGATTTTAGATGACTCTATTTTCATAGGGGATAATCCTGCCTTAATAAAATATGGATTTGATTATAGTGATACAGATTATTCTTCAAACCGACATAGAAAAGAAGATGAATCAATAGGCCAATATTATAAAGCTACTCAAGATAGTAGAGCTTTTTATATTCAATCAAGCCTAAATCTTCCAAATCAATCAAGTGTGCTATCATTTGGTTTAAGAAATGAAAAAACTAATTTTTATGGTGAAGATACTGTAGATCGAAACATTGATGGATTTAAAAATAGTTGGAATGCGACAGACCATGACTCTCTTTCTAGCTCAACTACAAATACAGTTATTAATATTGGTCTTGAGAAGATAATCACAGAAAATATAAATGAACGTATAAAATCAACTACTAGCGGTTCGTTTGGATTGCTTGATCAAGAGTCTGATGAAGTTGAGTTTGGCATTAGACTAAATGACACAAAATATAACATTTCTGCAAGTATATACTCAATGGATACTCAGAATGAGATTCAATATGATCAGAGCAAAAACACAAATCTTGATCCTATTAGTAGAGAGGGATTGAACTTAGATTTTGATTATGAAATCAGTAGTAGCACAATATTATTAGGTTCATATTCTTATGTACAAGCTGAATTTACATCTGGAACTTTATCTCCGGGAGGAGGTGGTTCTGGATCGTGTGACTTTGCTAATACCACTTATTGTAGCAATTCAAATACTTGGCAAAATATAATGGGAGGTGGAACAATCTACGATTTATCTGGTAAGAGTGTTCCACTTGTTTCACCAAATACATTTAATTTAAAGTTAGAAAGAAAAGTAAATTCATTTAATACTTTAATTTTTGATTTAAATTATGTTGATGAAAAGTATGTATCAAATGATCCAGAAAATGTTGAGCCAAAAATACCAGACTACTATTTAGCTAATATAAAACTAAGACACTTAAGAGGACCCATGTCTTTACAAATAGGTATTAATAATTTGTTTAATGAGGAATATTATGACTTTGCTGTTGCAAGTACATTTCATGACGATGATCATTTCGGATTAAGTGGGGTTTATCCTCTGGCTAAAAGAACGGCTTATATAAACTTAAATTATGAGTTCTAATTGGAGGATTTGCAATATACACCCTGTCATAAGTATTGTAATTTGGAAAACAATTATATATTGTCAAAAATATGAAATTTCTTGATATAAGAACATCATCAATTTTTATTCTAATTGCAATATTGGCATTTAGTAGGTTAATACCTCATCCTCCAAACTTTACACCACTATTGGGTATGGCTGTTTTTGCTGGAGCAATGCTAGATAAAAAGTTATTGGCTTTCATAGTTCCCCTGGCGGCAATGTTTTTGAGTGACTTAGTATTAGGTTTTCATTCAAGTATCTCAGTTATTTATTTTGCAATCATACTAAATGTTTCAATAGGGTTTTTATTAGTTTCTAAATTTACGTATTTAAAAGGTTTTGTGACCCTTTTCTCAGGCGCTTTCATTTTCTTCATTATTACTAATTTTGCTGTATGGCTTGGAAGTGGCATGTATTCTCAAGATATAAATGGACTTATTAGCTGCTATATAATGGCTCTTCCATTTTTCCAAAATACTTTGATTTCTACGTTAGTATACGGACTTGGTGCCTTCTATCTATTTGATTTGTTTGAAAATAAGTTCATTAAGACTGTATAAAGCTTATATAAAAAACTTTTTAACATCTATTGACATAAATAGTGTCAATATATAACTTTTAGTGTTGAAATTACTGAAATTAGACATTATCTACACAAATAATTAATTTATTGGAGATTCTATGGACACTACTTTTTCTTCTGAAGACCTTGCTTTTCAAAAAGAGGTTAGAGACTTTATCGCAAACAATTACCCTCAATCTTTAAGAGATTCAATCGCTGAGAAAAAAAGAAATAACGAAGAATTAAGTCGTGAAGATTTAACGACTTGGCATAAAATTTTAGGAAAAAATAAAGGGTGGTCTGTTCCTGGTTGGCCTACACAATATGGTGGAGCTGGGTTTACTCCAACACAAAAATACATTTTTGAACAAGAATGTGCACGTGCTGAGTGTGTGATTGTTGCTCCATTTGGTCCACAAATGTGCGCTCCAGTTATTTACACTTTTGGAAATGAAGAGCAAAAAGCAAAACATTTACCTGGAATTTTAAGCGGTGAAGTTTTTTGGTGCCAAGGTTACTCAGAGCCTGGATCTGGTTCAGACTTAGCTTCTCTAAAAACAACTGCTG
>Ga0255758_10005507_pt1 | contig 10322 bp, 14 predicted proteins | sample 011ome_24_FD_179958 | JGI IMG/M metagenome (GOLD analysis project Ga0255758, IMG submission 179958) | Coastal salt marsh microbial communities from the Groves Creek Marsh, Skidaway Island, Georgia - 011513CT metaG (version 2) | ecosystem: Environmental > Aquatic > Marine > Intertidal zone >...
AAAAAACCCTAAACTAAATAAAATCCAGGTTTGCATAGCTTAGAATAAGCCATTTGCTCCCAGCTGACTGAAAATTCACCTGAACCCTTTGGGAGTCTCCTAATCCTTCAAAATTAGTGACAGTTCCCATGCCGAATTTAGCATGTCTCACACTTGCGCCAATAGCTAACTGACTCGTTGATTCAGGTACTATCGATTTTACTGGTGAGTTTGAAAATTCAGATTGAAGTGAGTGCTGATTCTCATTGATCCAATTAAGGTGTTGATCAGGAATTTCTGATAAAAATCTTGACGGATAGGCATAAATTGATTGCCCATGAATGAATCTCTTAATGGCATGAGTTAGGGTTAATTTCTTTCGTGCTCTTGTCATACCAACATAGCAAAGCCTTCTCTCTTCAGAGAGAAGATGACTCTCTTCCTTTGATCTGTTGGTTGGAAATAAATCTTCCTCCATACCTACAAGAAAGACATTTTCAAACTCTAATCCTTTTGCGGAATGTATGGTCATCAATTGAATATTTTGTTGAGGGTTATGATTTGACTCAACTGATGATTCAAGTGTAGCAAGAGAAATAAACCCTGTGATTTCATCAATTTCTTCATCCTCATGAAGATAATTTTTCGCAGCAGCAATCAATTCCTCTAGATTATCTTTTTTGCTTCCAGCTTTATCACTCTTATCATTTTCATAATAATTCATTAAACCTGATAAAGCTAGTATTTTTGCAACCTTTTCACTTAAATTTAAGTGCTTAATGTCATCATCAATTGATTCCATTTGTTCAACAAAAGACTTGATAGAATTAGAAGCTCTCGTTGATAAATCAGGTTGAATTTCTTTCGCAGCGATATACAAAGAAGTTAAATTTTGTTGAGCATATTCACGAATTTTTTGAAGGGTGGAGTTGCCAATTCCTCTAGGCGGGAAGTTAACGATTCTCTCAAAAGCAACATCGTCATTTTTTGCATGAGAGAGTCTTAGATAACACATAGCATCTTTGATTTCAGCACGTTCAAAAAATCTAAGGCCTCCATAAATTACATAGGGAAGATTATGCTTAATCAATACCTCTTCAAATGCTCTTGATTGTGCATTGGATCGATAAAGAATGGCACAATCGCTATAGTTGGCATCTGCTGAAACTAATGCCTTAATTTTGGAAGTGACATATTCTGCCTCATTAATCTCATCTCTCGCCTCATAAACATCAATCATTTCACCATCACCGGAGTCGGTCCAAAGAGATTTTCCAAGCCGATCGCTGTTATTGGATATGAGTTGATTTGAAGCAGATAGTATCGTTCCTGTTGAACGATAATTTTGTTCGAGTCTGATGGTCTTTAATGGGTTGAAGTCTGTTTCAAGTTTCTGAATATTCTCAACCCTTGCGCCTCTCCAGCCGTAAATCGACTGGTCATCATCTCCAACACAGAAAAGATGATTCGAACCAGAATATAGTTGCTTAATCCAGTTGTATTGAATTTTATTGGTATCTTGAAATTCGTCTATTAAGATATGTGAGAATCTTGACTTAAAGTGATTCAAAAGATCTTCATTATTTTTCAACAACTCATAACTTCTCAACAATAACTCTGCAAAGTCGATTAAATCATTTCTCTGGCAATGAGCTTCATATAAGGTGTATATTTCTACGCTTTTTTTTATGAAAAAGTTATAACCAGGATCAATATCTTGAGGTCTTAAACCCTCGTCTTTTTGAGAATTGATAAACCATTGAATTTGTTTAACAGGATATTTACTTTCATCAACTTGGTTTTCTTTCATTAGACGTTTAATAATTCTAAATTGATCTTGAGAGTCTAGAATTTGAAACTGTGATGATAGGTTGGCCTTGTCATGATGAAGTCGTAAAAGACGGTGCGCTAGACCATGAAAGGTTCCCACCCACATATTGGGAATTGGTCTTCTTAATATCAAGGAAAGTCGATCACGCATCTCACCAGCAGCTTTGTTAGTAAATGTGACCGCAAGAATAGACTCTAGTGGAATATTTTTTTCTTGAATGAGATAAGCAATTCGATGGGTGAGCACACGAGTTTTTCCACTTCCAGCTCCAGCTAGGATAAGAGCATTGGTATTTACATCAAGTGAAACAGATTCAAGTTGTTTATTATTAAGTCCTTGAAGAATTTTCAGGTCAGGGTTCATGAATTTTTCTTTGAAAAACTTGTGTCTAAGTTTTAAATGGTTATAATATTATCTTTCGCTTATAAACTAATTTGGGGACTTAGTTTTCTTAGGCAAATGAATTATAAACATTAATTAAGGAGAAACTGTAGTGACATATTATGAAGCAGTAAAAAAAATGGAAGAAATGGGTGTAAACGATAATTACATTCAAGGCTGGGTCGCAGGCTTTCTAAATAACCCTGAAATCGAAGAGCAAAGAATTACTGATGAGTATGAAGCTGGTTACGAAGACGGCAAGAATAAAACTGATGAGAACTTCGCAAATTATTGCTAATCTCCAATTGAATTATTAAAAAGCCCCATAAGGGGCTTTTTTTTTGCAAGCTTGAAAATGCTTTGGAATAAAGAAAGTCAACAAATTATAAAAGGGGCAAGTAATGCCAACAAACTCTTGGGTAAAGAGATGATGATGGACGGGAGTTTTCCAATAAAAATACCCAAGGAATTTTTCAATTTAATTGATCTCACTAATCCAGATGATCCTCTTTTGAAACAAGTATCCCCAGTTATTAATGAGGGTGAAATACAATTCAAAAAAAATCCTTTGGATGATAATCAATTTTCTACAATTCCCGGTTTGATCCATAAGTATAGAAATAGGGCCTTGATCATATCTTCTAGATCCTGCAGTATTCATTGTCAATATTGTTTTAGGAAAAACTTTGAATACAAAGTTCATGATATTTTCTCTCACTTAGAAGAAATAATTTCATACCTTAAATTACATATTGAAATTGATGAGGTGATTTTGAGTGGTGGAGATCCATTCACCCTAAGTGATGAAAAACTCAAACAGATAATAGACCCAATAAACGATATTGCTCACATTAAGACTATCCGCTTTCATACCAGAACACTGGTAGTTATTCCTGATCGAATGAGAAGTGGATTTGTTGATTATCTAAAGAATATAAGACTCAATATTGTTATTGTCTTTCATATAAACCATCCTAATGAGATTGGCTCTAAATTCATAAACTTCATCAAAGAGTTAGAATATTTCAGGCTTTTAAACCAGTCGGTGCTACTTAGGGGGGTTAATGATAACCCCGAAACATTGAAAGAATTGTCGATAAAGTTATTTGAAATTGGGATTTTGCCATATTATCTTAATTTATTAGACGAGGTCGAAGGCTCAGAGCATTTTTTTATATCTGAACAAGATGCTAAGAGCATCCACAAAGAACTGCAGAAGATGACAAGTGGCTATTTAGTACCAAAACTCGTTAAGGATGAAAACTTGGAGTCTAAAACTTGGAAGTAGGGATGGCTTTTTGTAGGAAATCTTTTTCAACCTCACCCATGACAAAATCTACCAAATCGCCTTTGGGGCCATAAACATAAGTGGTTGGCATCCCATAGACATTTCCGAATACATCAAACATTGGAGCGTTGTCATCAAAGGCAATAATAGGGTAGTTCACCATAAAGCTATCTAAGAAAGTTTGAATCGATTTTTTATCAGCAGATTCATAATCCATGCCAATGATTTCTACTTGATCCTTATTTTTTTCATAGTAGTCGACCAATAAGGGTATTTCTTTGACACATGGAGGACACCAAGTTGCCCAAAAATTAACTATCAGATATTTGCCCTTTACAGACTCTTTATTATGAATTTTGCCATTCAAATCTTTGACTGAAAAAGCAGGTATTGTCATAGGGGTTTCATTGGCAAACAATTTTTTAGCTTTTGCCACTGCCTCTTCAACGGTAATCGCTTGAACATTAAGTCCTGCAATGAAGAGCGAAAGTATAATAAGAATCTTTTTCATATAAGTTTACTAAATCTCATGAGTGCAAAAATTTACCATAATCCCAGATGTTCTAAATCCAGAAATACCCTTGCAATTTTAGATGAAAAAGGGGTTAACTACAATGTAATTCACTACCTAGATACTCCTCCAAATAAGGCAGAACTCAAAGAGTTGTTGAATGAATTGGGTATTTCTGCAAGAGAGCTTTTAAGAACAGGTGAGATTGAATACAAGGAGCTTAATCTTAAGAATGAAAGTCTTTCAGAGGATGAAATTATTGCCGCAATGATTAATTACCCAAAACTAATTGAAAGACCAATCGTTAGGACCGAAAAAGGAACCGTTATCGGTAGACCTCCTGAAAATGTACTGAGCGTTATTTAATCAACTAAAAGAGTCGATAGGTGAGTACCTCTAGCTTCAATATTGGAATAATAAACATCATCTAGACCCTCTTCTACCGATTTCATAACATCCTTATCAGAAAGCAATGTTCTGCTCCATTTCTGAATCTTTGGAAAATCTTCAAGAGATAGAACGTTGTCAGTAAATTCATTGATCCATGAGACTCTCATGAAAAATGGGGCAATTGCAGCATCAATCATCATAAATTGATCACCATTGAAGTAATCATGGTCGCTCTTAATTTTTTCTAACTTGGCTAGTTTTTGAGTCAATGCGCCTTTGGCAGACACAAAAGTTTCTTTATCCCCAGTGATCAAAGAGAAAAGATGATCAAACATTGATGAAGAATAACTCATCCAGGAGCGATTTTTTGCTCTTATGACAGGATCATTGGGATGAAGTTTATCACCAGAGATTTCATTTAAGAACTCCACAATTACATTAGATTCAAAAATGACATCATCATCGACTTTTAAGACAGGGACCTGGCCAGTGGGTGAAAGCTCTTCAAACCATTCTGGAGGGTCCATTAAATTAATAAAAGTAATATCGTAGTCAATTCCCTGTTTTTTGAGTGTAATCACTGCTCTTTGAACAAAAGGACATAATTTAAAACTGATTAATTCTAATTTCATTTGTTATTCCCTGTGATATGGATGATTTATGGTTAGTGTATATGCTCGAAATAATTGTTCTGTAATTAATAATCTTGCCATACTATGGGGCAGGGTGAGTCTTGATAGTGCCCACTTTTCACTGGAAGCTTCAAGACACTTTGAACTTAACCCATCTGCTCCGCCAATAATTATCGACACATTATCCCCATTCTGAGACCATTGATCTAGGGAATCTTTAAGTTCTGTGGTTGATTTTTGTTGTCCATGTTCATCCATGGCAATTAATATGTTTGAGTTTTCTGCCTCTTTTAAAAGCATTTCACCTTCAATTTCTTTGACTTTGGAAATATTTTGTTTTTTTCGATTTTGTGGTTCCAATTGAATAATTTTAAAATTGAGGTGTTTCGGCAGCTGTTTTTCATAATGATGGATTCCATTGGAGATCCATTTGGGTAGCTTCTTGCCAATGGCAATAATATTAATCTTCACTATCTGAATCGTTGATAGACCAAAGCTTTTCAAGTTTATAAAATTCTCTGGTCTTTTCAGTCATGACATGAACAATTGTGTTACTAAGGTCAATCAATGCCCATAGACCATTATCTATACCCTCATGTCCAAGTAAGTCAAGATTCAGTCGTTTAGCCTCCAGAATAAGATTATTAGCAATACCTCTTACATGCTGCTCTGATCTACCCGTAGCAATAACAATATTGTCCATTGACGAGGTTTGTTTAGAAACATCGAGGGTTGTAATATTTTCAGCTTTGACATCATCAATAGCTTCAAGAATTAATTTCAGTTGTCCTTTAGAATCCATATGAAGCTATTTTAGAGGTTACACTATAGGGAGTGAGGCTTTCAATGGATTTTTTATTGAGAATTTTCTCTCTGATATCCGTAGAGGATATATCTAACATCTTAAGATCTGAAAAATACAGATAACCACTTCTTGATTGACCAAGCATATCTAATGAATCAACTAATTCAAAGCCATACTGGTTGACCTGGTTGGATGGATATTCGGGTCTTTCTATAACAAATAAATGACAAAATTCTTTGAGTTCTTGTGAGTCTTTCCAGGAAGATAGATTTTCAAGTGCATCAGTGCCAATAATTAAACATAAACTTTGATCTGGATTTTTACTCTTTTTTAACCTGAGCGTATCAATCATATATGAAGGATTTTTTGAGTTAATCTCATCATAATCAAGTTCTATTGTTGGATATTTATCTAGAGCACTCTCAATCATTTCGATGCGTTGATCAAGTTCAAATAGACAATTATTTTTTTGCACTGGTTGATAGGATGGAAGAAGAGAAACTTTTTTAAAGAAGTTTAATTGTTGTATTTCTTTTACAGCCTCTAGGTGTCCAAAATGAATAGGGTCAAACGTTCCGCCAAGGAAAGCAATCATAGAAGATTATTCAATTCTGATTTTTGCATTGGAGCCATCGGATATTGACGACTTCCATCATGAATTTCATTTCTGTATCTCACAAAATCTTTTTCATTATCGATCAATAAAAACGGGTTTCCAGATTTTTGAGATGACATAGTAGGGGCAATTTCGACACCATAATCATGCCCACAATGCAAGATGATGTCATCATCTAGAGTTTTTAATTTTTGCAAGGAGTGGAAGAATGTATTTGCATTACCTCCAGGAAGGGCGCAATGGCCAGCCCCATAGACAAACAATGTATCTCCTGCAATCAAGTGTCCATCTAGGAGAAAACAAATACCGCCTGCAGTATGGCCAGGGGTATTGATTATTTTTGCTGAAGTAGCACCTAGCCAGATTTCATCATTGTCGTTGACGGTATGGATATTATTCTGAAGTTTAAGATATGGCAATTCATTAATTCCAGCGGTTATTTTTGCACCAGTTTTATCCGCAATTTCATCTGCAGCATTCATATGATCAGGATGCCAATGTGTCAACCATATATCAGTAAGCTCATATCCCTGAGATTTGACCTTATCAATAAATCTATCTGCTTCCCAGGCAGGATCAATGATCGCACATTTTTTTGACTCATGATCAAAAATAAAATGGATGGAGTTCTCATAAACACCAACATGGTAGAGAACTTCTAGGGTAAAGGTTTTTCGCTCAAACTTTTTTTCCATAATTGGAGATATTATAGCGATGTATTTCTTGACTAAATATTTATACAGACTATAATTTACACCTTTTACTATGGGCGTAGCCTAGCTACTCTTTCTTGGGGCTATAGCTCAGCTGGGAGAGCGCAACACTGGCAGTGTTGAGGTCAGCGGTTCGATCCCGCTTAGCTCCACCAAGTAAATTACGACCACGTCCCGTTCGTCTAGTGGTTAGGACTCCAGGTTTTCATCCTGGCAACAGGGGTTCGACTCCCCTACGGGATGCCATTATTTCTTTACTCTTAGTTTTACATTCCAAGCAGCAGATATACGATCTTCGTCAGTTTCATTAGGCTTAACATCATGAGGCAAGTAACCTGGAAAAGTGATAATTTTTCCAGTTTCACATTCATATGGAACTTGACTTACATTGATCGCATTGGCTTCTTTAAAAGGCAAAATATCATCAATAAAAGCTTTATTGAAATCCTTATAAAAACATACCCCACCTTGACTGGGCTTTGCTTTTATGTAGAAAACGCCTGAAAGAAAACACCCTCCATGAATATGAACAGAGTTTGAGTGACCTTTTTTGTTGATATTTATCCACAAGTTTGCGATATAGGGCTCAATGTTTGTTTGATCATAAGAATAAGCATTAAGAGCCTGATGAGCCATATCCAAAATTTTTGCTTCAAGCTCGTTTGTAATCATACTTAATCCAAGGATATTTTTTGATTGCCAGCCACCAACATTGCTTATTTTGTTTCCAGTAGTATCTTCAAACTGAGCTTTATAAGCATATTGCTCTAGTAAGGAAGTGTTTATATCAGTTTTTTCCCACCATACTGGGGAAGGAAATAAGCCATCAAAATTCATATTTTATTTTTTTAGATTATTAAAAGACGAGTGAATCCATATAGTTAAATTTAAGAATTAAAGATATTATAATCTAAAGGTCGCGTTCGTCTAGTTGGCCGAGGACACCAGGTTTTCATCCTGGAGACAGGAGTTCAAATCTCTTACGCGACGCCAAATAAATATAAACATGAAAATTATTATTCCTGACAGACTTATTGGCTCGAGGCTCGATTCTGCAATTTCAGAAATGTTGCCGGAATTATCGAGAAATAAAATTACCTCATGGATTAAATCCGGAAAAATTCTTATAGGCTCTGAAACCTTCAAACCCAAAGAGAAGGTTTTAGGTGGAGAAATCATTGAAATGAATGTTTCATCTGAAGAAAATACAAACTGGATTGCTGAAGATATCAAGTTAGATATTGTTTTTGAAGATGTCGAAATACTTATCTTGAATAAACCATCAGGTCTGGTTACCCATCCTGGAGCTGGAAATACTCATGGAACTTTGGCAAATGGGATTTTATTTGCAAGACCTGAATTGAATCAATTAGATAGAGCGGGAATTGTCCACAGACTTGATAAAGATACATCTGGATTAATGATAGTTGCCAAAACAGAAACTGCTAAACTTTCACTAATAAAGCAGCTTGAATCTCATTCAGTTGCAAGAGAGTACTCTGCGATTGTTTATGGCTCAATGGTCACCGGAGGCATGGTTGACGAGCCAATTGGAAGGGATTCAACCAATCGTCAAAAACAAGCAGTAACCAAAGGTGGAAAACCAGCTATTACTCACTATAGAGTTATTGAAAAATTTAAAAATTTTACGTTAATTAAGGCGATTTTAGAGACAGGTAGAACTCATCAAATTAGAGTCCATATGTCGCATATTGGCCACCCTCTTCTTGGTGATTTTACTTATGGAGGCAAAGTTAAATTTCCAAAAGGAGCAAAAGAGGAATTAAAGGTTGCCATCAAAGAGTTTCCCAGACAGGCACTTCATGCTAAAAAGCTTTCAATTATTCATCCTAGAGATAATAAAGAACTTTCTTGGAAATCAAAATTGCCAGAAGACTTGGATAATATGATCAATGTCTTAAGAAAATATGACTCCTGAGTTCTTTCCAAAAAATATCAACGTAGTATCAACCAAAAGATATCTTGGCGAAAAACCAAAGGTCTTTTCAAATGGCTATGATTCTTTTAATATCGCAGATCATGTCGGAGATAATCCTGAAAAGGTTTTTGATAATCGTAAAAAATTAATCAAATACCTTAACCTTCCAAGCGAGCCACGATACTTAAGTCAAATTCATTCTGATAAGTGTTTGAAGTTTGAAACTCCAGAGTGTGAAGGGGATGCTTTATATGCCAATAAAAAGAATGAAGTCTGCGCTATTCTGACTGCTGATTGTTTACCCGTATTTATCTCAGACACTCTTGGTCAAGAAGTGGTTGTTATTCATGCAGGTTGGAAAGGGCTTTTAAAGGGGGTGATTGAGCAGACTTTAAAATCCTTTGATTCAAAAAATTTGGTTGCACATTTTGGGCCTGCAATCTCACAGGATAGCTTTCAAGTTGGTGAGGAAGTGAGAGATTCTTATATTTCAAAAGATAAGAGTTTTACAAGTTCTTTTAAAACAACCGCTGGTAAACATTACTTGGATTTATATCAAGCTGCAAAGTTGGTTTTGAATAATTTTGATATTTATAAAATCTCAGGGGGCAATGAGTGTACCTTTAGGCAAAAGGATGAATATTTTTCTTTCAGAAGGGACGGTAAAGATTCAGGAAGAATGGCAAATTTAATTTGGATTAGTTAGCGATCTTTTTAGTGATTATTTTTCTAAATATTGGCGCAAAAAAATACATAAGCGGAAAACCCACTATCCATGCATAGAAAAAACTGTTTAACCATTTAGCAATGGTTTGATCGCCCCAACCTACATTTGCAATTGTCACCACAAACGACATAATTAGTATCATGAATGTTGACATTACCAGGCTAAAAATTAAGTGAATTCTTTTATCCATTGGTATCTTTCTCCTTGCCAGAGATTGTAAAGTCCATCTCTTTGGTTTGGGGATTTAAATGGTAATAATGAAGAGGTTTTTGTTTTCTTTGTTTTTGTTGAATAACACATCCAATAGTCTCAAAGCTTTCTTCAAGTTTGATTTCATCATACTGATTATTAAGACAAATTAAATATTTATCAGCACCTCTTTCAATATATTGCCTAAAGAATATTTCGCCTTTATATCTAATAACGGCATAGGCTCTATTATGAAGTTGCATTCCAGGGTCAATAATGACAATGCAATTCTCGCTGAATTCAGGCTCCATCATGTTTCCA
>Ga0255758_10005509_pt1 | contig 10316 bp, 10 predicted proteins | sample 011ome_24_FD_179958 | JGI IMG/M metagenome (GOLD analysis project Ga0255758, IMG submission 179958) | Coastal salt marsh microbial communities from the Groves Creek Marsh, Skidaway Island, Georgia - 011513CT metaG (version 2) | ecosystem: Environmental > Aquatic > Marine > Intertidal zone >...
ATCCGCCAGATCAGATAGCCTTTCCACCCTAAATCCGGCCGCGCCATATAATTCAGCAGCTTTATCAAAAGCTGGGCTAGAGATATCCGCGCCGATATAGCGGCCATTAAAAAAGTCACGCTGATAGGCTTTTTCCGCACCCCATGAGCCGTTATTCATTACCAAGGTCACAGTGTTGATGCCATGATCAACGGCTGTTGAAAGTTCAGAAATGGTCATGCCAAATCCGCCATCTCCCATCATGCTAATCACAGGGCGATCTGGCATCGCTAGTTTGACACCAAGTCCGCAAGCAAATGAAAAGCCGACTAGACCAAAGTCAAGTGGGGTGAATAACGATGGCGGCGTCTGATAAGTCATGGCATCAGTGGCTTGCAGACATAAAGTTCCAGCGTCCATCGTATAGGCAGCATCAGCAGGCAAGATTTGCCGCAAATGATGAAACAGGCCTGATGGCTGAATGGGAACAGTTTCAGTGTCCGCCTTGGCATCACGCTCAGCCAGCCATTCTTGGCGTTCTTTTTGGAAATGCGCTGTCCATGTGGCAATTTCGGCCTTGAACTGCATGGCATTAACCGCAGGGATCAAGGCTTCGGCAGTGGCAATTGCATCCCCCCAAATACCCAATTTAATTGGAAAATAGCGGCCAATGGCGGTTGGTTCTAATTCTACTTGGATAATAGCCGCATCACGATTGATATTATCATAGGAATAAAAAGTGGAATTAAACCCAAGCCGTGTGCCAAGAGCAAGGATAACATCAGCTTCTTTCGCTAAGCGTGACGCTACCGGATTTCCACGCGGCCCCATTTGACCTGCGTTTAGAGGCTGATCAAAAGGCAAAGCATCACCATGCCCAGGGGCAAGAACGATAGGGGCATTTAAGGTTTCTGCTAGGGCAATGGCCGCTGCGTGGCCACGGCTATTTTTTATGCCGCCACCTGTAATGATAACCGGACGCTTTGCGCCAGCTAAAAGTTTGGCGGCTTCACTGACCACATTTTGGGCAGGGGCAGGGTTCTGCATCACACGATATTCATTCGGGGCCTGCATCTCAGGCATTGTGATTTGCTCTGCCAGCACATCCCTTGGCAGATTAAGCTGCACAGGTCCACGGCGCGGGGACATTGCTACCCGAAAAGCCTCTCTGAACATTTCAGGAATGCGGTTTGCTTTGGTGACGGTCCAAGTCTTTTTCGTCACAGGGGTAAATAACGCTTGCTGGTCAACTTCCTGAAAAGCATCCCGATAGAGATGCTCGGTGGACAACATGCCAGCAATAGACAGAACAGGAGAATATGCCGCCGCTGCTTGTGCTAGTCCTGTGACCAAATTGGTTGAACCAGGGCCGTTTTGGCCAGCAAGAATGACCCCTGTTTTGCCTGATGCGCGTGCATAGCCATCGGCCATATGGGTTCCAGTGCGTTCATCATGAACACCAATAAAGCGAATATCCTTTGCATCATAAAGCGCATCAAACATTTCCATCGTTGCCGATCCGATCAATCCAAAGACATGATCAACACCTTCTGCTTTAAGAGATTCTACAGCGGCCTGACCGCCGGAGACTGTTTTTGACGATGATGTTGTCATGATGAAATTCCTTTACTGTTTCTTTTCATAGTTGATACGCCCTAAGATACCGGATAATCGCATCACTAAATAGGGACGGTGCCTCAATTAACCCCAGATGTTGTAAGTTGGGAATGATGACGGTTTCTGATGGGGTGATCTCGTTTGCAATGGCCTGGCTCATCGAAACGGTACTACCGCTATCATGCTCGCAAGTCATAACCAGACTGGGACATTGGATAGGGGGTTGTGGCCTGATTAATTCCTTAACACCAGCCGCCAGAACAAAACGGCAATCAGCATACCAGTTGGGTTCATTTTGCTGTAATTGCTTTGCGGTATTTTGCATCACATCAGGATGATCCGCTCGAAAGGCTGCGGTGTACCAACGGGATAGAGTTGCGTCCATTGTTGCCTCTACCCCTTCATCACGGGTTTTTATGGCGCGGTCTTCAACGGCTTTCTGTCCGGCTTTGCCGCGATCATGAGGGGAGTTCATAATCACCAACCCCTTAACCCTGTCTGGATAATCAATGGCAAAACGGCGATTGATCATACCGCCTAGCGAAAAGCCGATTAACACAGCCTGATCTATGCCAAGCCTGTTCATTACCCCAAGAGTCTGCCGAGCAAAGAGATCAAGGCTGGGCCGTTCATCATCAACACAAGGGGTTTCGCCATGCCCAGCCAGATCAAATGTGATGACGCGATGAGTTTGGGCTAAGGCTGGCACCATCCCATTAAAACAGTGATGATCAAGACCAAGCCCGTGAATAAGGATTAGCGGCAGATTATGCTTCTCTGTCGCACGGCCTTGATCCCAGCAAGCGGTATATTGAGCAAGTTGAGTGCTGAGCATAAATGGCTTAACCTTTATGCAAAGGCTGGCATTACCTTGTCACAAAACAGTTCCATAGATTTGATCTGTTCCTTAAGTGGCATTCCCATGCTGGCATAATAGATAAAGGAATCGACGCCTAACGCTTCGTAGCGTTTCAGCTTTTCTATGACCTCATCAGGTGAACCAAACAATAGATTTTCCTCTAGCATCTCAGCATTATATTCATCTCTATTGGTAAGCTCGCTAAGTGGAATTTGCTTAGGAAAGCCATTTTTAACATCCCCCATATTCCGAAATAGATTTTCAAACTGGCCAAGAACACATTGAATGGATGATATCGCCGCCTGACGGCTTTCGGCAGTTTCATAAACAGCAGCATGGCGCATTAAAGCAAACTTTGGACGATTTGATTGTGGGAACTTTTCCATAGCTTCATCCAGACGCTGTTTATATAGCTCAGCCTCAGCGAAATCACGGGTTAGTGGCCAGCACATCACATTGCAGTTATTTTCAATCGCATAATCATAGGTGATAGGTGATCTTGCCGCGACCCATAGCGGGGGATGGGGGTCTTGAACTGGTTTTGGCACAGATGTTGATAGAGGAAACTGCCAATACTCACCCTGATGTTCATAATCGCCTTTCCACAAACCTAGCAAGGCAGGCAACATTTCGTTCATATATTTCCAAGCATCTGATTGCTTTAACCCAGGCACCATGCGATCAAACTCACGCTGATATGCTCCTGATCCTATTCCAAACTCTAGCCGGCCATCAGTAAGCAGGTCAGTCATCGCCGCCTCACCTGCCAATTTAATGGGATGCCAGTAGGAGGCATTAACCACCGCACAGCCGAGCCTGATGTTCTTGGTGTTCTCACCCCACCAGACCAGCAAAGAAAACGGGTTCGGCGCAATGGTCATTTCTAAGGCATGGTGTTCTGCCGCCCAGACAATTTCAAATCCGGCGTCATCGGCCATTTTGACCATACGCAGGGTATGATCACGAACCTCATTCATGGGGATGCTATCATCCATACGCTCAAGATTTACGGCTAGTTGGAATTTCATCTCATTTCCTCTCATGACATTTTGATCTTATGATATTATCGGGCGACAAATTGGCTTCCTAGTGGCGCTGATGATGTGTTGATCCACACAGTTTTAGGTCTGGTGTAATCATATACGGCTTGAAACCCGCTTTCCCTGCCATAACCAGAATGTTTCATTCCCCCAAACTCAGCAATAGGTGAGATGGCACGATAGGTGTTCACCCAAACAATGCCAGCCTTAATAGCATTAGACATCCGCATCGCCCTTGCCCCGTCGCGGGTAAATATGCCAGCGGCAAGACCATGCTTAGTGTCATTGGCTAAAGCTAAAGCCTCGGCCTCGGTCTTAAAGCGCATAGCAGCGACCACAGGGCCAAAAAGTTCAGTATCGACAACGCGCAAATCCTGACTTGGGCAATCCAGTATAGTGGGTTCAAAAAACTGACCCCTCATCCCTTTGGGGGATTTTCCGCCAGTGATCAGGGTTGCGCCCTGTTCAATAGCAAAGTTCACTTCGCGCTGGCAATGCTCAACCTGAGCTGTGGTGCATAATGGCCCAACTTCGGTTTCATCAGCTAGGGGGTCACCGATTTGCACCTGCTCAGCGATGGTTTTCATGCGTGCCAGAAACTCATCAGCAATGCTGTCATGCAAAAATAGCCGTGATCCTGCTACGCAACTTTGCCCACTCGCGGCAAAGATCCCTGATACCGCACCATTAATAGCGCTGTCTAAATCAGCATCATCAAAACAGATAAACGGGGATTTGCCACCTAGCTCTAGTGAGACTTCGGCAAAGTTTTCCGCAGAATTATGGATAATATGCTTGGCGGATATAGGCCCACCAGTAAAGCTGATGCGAGCCACTTTGGGGTGTGTTGTGAGATGCTTACCACAAGGATCACCAAATCCAGTCACAATATTGACCACACCATCAGGAATTCCAGCCTCAGCGATCAGTTTGCCAAAAGACAGGATGGCAACCGAGGCGTGTTCAGAGGCTTTCAAAACAATGGTATTGCCTGCCGCCAGAGCAGGGCCAATTTTTACTGCAGCAAGGAACAATTGCGAATTCCACGGCACAACTGCCGCGATAACGCCTAGCGGTTCTCTTTTGGTAAAAACAAACATATCAGGTTTGTCGATTGGCAGGGTCTCGCCATGAATTTTATCTGCCGCCCCAGCATAGAAATGGAAAAACTCAGCAATATATTTTGCCTGCCAGCGTGTTTCTTTGAACAATTTGCCAGTATCAATAGCCTCAATACGGCCTAACTCTTCGGATTTTTCTGCTAGCAAATCACCAAGGCGTCGCAGGCAACGGCCGCGATCAGTTGGTGTCATGCGTGACCACGGGCCGTTGGTAAAGGCCGCGTCAGCAGCGTCAACTGCCCGGTTCACATCCTCTGCGGTTGCGGCAGGAATGCGTGCCCATACTTCACCTGTTGCAGGGTTAATACTGTCGAAGTAGCCGCCATCCGAAGCCGGCACCCATTTCCCATCGATAAGCATAGCATGTTCAGAAACTTGCTTCGCCATTGCTTTTCTCCCTTATGAGTAACTTTCCAGAAATTTTATTATTAGACAATAGAATAATAATGATCATAATTATCGAAAAAATCGAATTATAAAGGTGTTTATATGAATCTCGTCGCTCTCAAAACCCTGCTGGCCATAATTGAAACAGGCAGTCTGATCAAAGCAGCGGAACAGCTAAATGTAACGCAATCCACAGTAACCGCCAGGTTACAAAGCCTTGAGAGCCATCTAGGGCAAAAATTGGTACAGAGAAACAAAACAGGCGCCAGCCTGACCGCATCAGGCATCAAGCTCAAACGGTATGCTGAAGTGATTCTAGAGTTATGGCGACAAGCCCAAGCAGAGGCAGGGTTACCGCCCGGAATGGCAGGTATTTATCATATGGGATGCCTGCCTGATCTATGGCCACAATATGGGCAGGTGATGGTTGATCTGGTTCGTCTTTATAAGAAACAAACAGCTTTGAACTCATGGCCTGGTCTGCATCAAGATATGCAGGGCTGGCTTGAAAGTGGTGTCGTTGATATTGCTATTAGCACCTCACCCTTTTCCCTCAGTCAGGGTTTTGCCACCGATCATCTTGAAGAAGACTTGGTTTTGGTGGGGGACAGGCCGGATCGTCCCGTGCGCTTTGATCAGGGATATATTTATGTTGATCATGGTGTGGATTACGCGCGTGAACATATTTCTGAGTTTTCAGATGCAGATGTCGCGCGGATGAGTTTCGGGTCAGCATTATGGGCAAAAGATTACCTGCTGGCTAATGGGGGAAGTTGTTATTTGCCAACGGCTCTGATCGCAGAAGAATGCAAAACCAAACAGCTTTATCTCATTAAAAATGCGCCACGATTTACTAGACGGATTTATCTAGCATGGCATCAAAATGAACCATCATCAAAACCTTTGATATCGTTATCGCGTCAGTTTTTAGATGAAATGAAAAACCGCTTCGAGGCTCATTCGGTGCTTTGAAGGATGCGGCGGTCCCAGGAAAAGTCTGATATAATTAAATCAATCCCAATCACCATTTTCTTCTTAACGGAAATGCCCTATTTCAATAATGTAGCTTAATGATCAGAAGATAGATTGAATAATGAGATGCTTTTGCAATGATTGATGTGTTTTATGATGGCAAATGTGGGCTTTGCAACAAAGAGATCACCTATTATCGCCGTATCGCGAGGGATGGGGTGTTTAACTGGTTGGATATTGCAAGTGATCCTGCACCCCTGAAAGAGCATAATCTTTCTCAGAGTGAGGCGTTGCGGCGGCTTCATGTTCGTGATGCTAATGGGGGTTGGCATATTGGGGCTGATGCCTTCATCATGATATGGCGTCAGCTTTCTTATTGGAAGATATTAGCACGACTTGTGGCGTTACCGGGCATCCGCCAGTTCGCCAGATGGTGTTACAACAGATTAGCGAATTACCGCTTTGCACGGTTGTCGCATTGCCAGATTGCGTTTAATCAGGATGCCGCAAAAAACACGCCAATCGCTAAGTCTAAATAGGCGTTAATAGGCCTAAATAAGTCTAATTGTCTGATCAGAAAATCCAAAATATCTTAAGCGCCAAATTGATAGCGGTATCTGTTTAACTCATTTCCGATCAGACAGGATTGATGGTATGAGACAGCTTATTGGCTTTGCTTCGCGGCTTGCTTAGCTTCCCATTGTGCTTTTTTCTCAGCGTATTGCTCTTCGGTCAGGTTGTGCCATCCTACGCATTTTCCCGTTGGGCTTCGGCCACAGCCGCATGTGTTATCTGTGCTCATGATTTGCTCCATAAGGTGTTTTTAGGTTTTACCACACTTAGGTAGGTTGCCCCCCAACAGTTTCAATAGGCTTTTGTCAGAAGATAAACCAAGGATTTGGCTTGATAAAACGGTGGATGATTTTGATGGAGATTTCTCGTATTGTTGGCCTTTAACCATGATGTTTTGACCATTTTATCTTATGAATAAACCAACATTGCTATTGATCTCTATGGGGGAACTTGCCACGCATCTTTTAGAAGCTGTGGCAAGAACGGATATGTTTTCAACCATTATCGTGGCCAGCAGAGATATTCAAAAAGCGCAGAAAAGGGTGAATAATGCTCTCTTAGGGGCAGGGATTGAGGGGTGTTTCCCTCACATTCTGGCCGAAGAGTTAGATGTCCATCAAAAGGATTTTTCAGCTAAACTCAGGGCTATTAATCCAGATTACATTTTTTCTGCGCCGTCGTTATTACCGTGGTGGCGATTAACGCCAAGTGATATTTCAATACCTTTTGCGGGGTATACCGCCCTTCATTTGTCCCTGATGCAAACATTTCGTAACCAGATCGCTAAGGCGAATGTGAACGCGTTCTGGATTGGCGCATCGTTTCCGGATGTGATTAATGCCATGCTTAACCGAACTGGCTATGGCCCAGATTGCGGTATTGGTAATGTGCAGGAACCCATTGCCAAAATACAAATGGGGGTAAGCAGTGCATTGGGCGCAGACCCCAATGAGATCAAAGTCAAATTAGTGGCACAACACGCATTTGAATATTTTGTTTTGAACGATCACCCATCTGATACGCTCCCGCCTTATTTGCTAAAAGCCTCATGGGGGGATAAAGATGTGACCGAAGTGGCAGAGCGCGTTTTGCGTGATCCGTTTCCTTTTCCTTATGATCTGCATTTTAATCGGGTGACAGCATCGTCTGCCCTAGTGGCCTTGCGCGCACTGACAGGCGATAGGGAACAAGAAATCCATTTGCCCGGAATTAGGACTTATGTTGGGGGTTATCCCGTAAGGGCAAGCCAAGCTGGGGTGACCATTGCCCTTCCTAAAGAATGGTCTTTGCCCCAAGCCATCGCAGTTAATGAAGCTTCACTTCCGTGGGATGGAATCGCAAGCATGACCAAAGATGGCACTATCATTTTCACAGAAGACACCAAGCGGGCCTTGTTTCAGCTTTTGGGCAAGCCAATAGAAAGCCTTTCGCCAGATAGCGCAGAACGCCAAGCCGCTGATCTGTTGGCGGCCTTAGGCTAAAAATGGAACCGCCAGTGCCCTTACTTTATACCAGACTTGCCCTTGTGTGGGGCAGGGTATAGTCGGTATCAGGCCCTAATGGCACAATCCGCGTGGGATTTACGGTTTCGTGGCTGCTATAATAATGTTGTTTGATATGAGAAAAATTTACCGTCTCAGCGATCCCCGGCTGCTGATAAAGGTCTCGAAGATATCCGGTTAAATGCGGATAGTCCGCGATCCTCCGCAAATTACACTTGAAATGCCCAACATAAACAGCATCAAAACGGATTAAGGTGGTGAATAAGCGCCAATCGGCCTCTGTGATTTGGTTTCTTATGAGATACCGGCTTTGGGCTAGCTTTTCTTCTAGCCAGTCGAGCGTTTGAAAAAGGGGAATAAGCGCCTCTTCGTATGCTTTTTGAGTGGTGGCAAAGCCAGCCTTATAAACCCCGTTGTTGAGCGTGTCATATACTCTTGTGTTAATGGCATCAATATCTGATCTAAGGGCAGGTGGATAATAATCACCTTCACTTGCGCCGATCCCATCAAAAGCAGAGTTAAACATGCGGATAATTTCCGATGATTCGTTAGATACGATGGTTTTGGTTTTCTTATCCCACAATACTGGAACCGTAACCCGGCCAGAATATTCAGGATTGGCTTTGATGTATACTTCATAAAGATACTCTGCCCCATTGACCGTGTCTGAAACCACACCGTCACCTTCGGCAAAGGTCCAGCCATGTTCCGCCATGTACCAATGGACAACAGAAACAGAAACCATATCCTCTAAGCCCTTAATGGCCCGAAAAATAAGCGCACGATGCGCCCATGGGCAGGCTAAAGAAATATATAAATGATAGCGATCATGTTCGGCCACAAATCCACCATCACCGCTAATGCCTGGGCTGCCATCAGGGGTGATCCAATGCCTAAATTGAGGAGATTTTCTGATAAACCGGCCATCTGATGCCTTGGTGTCGTACCATTGATCTACCCAGCGGCCATGTTGCAGTAAGCCCATTTTTTTATCCTATAAATACGATATGTGATGCAAATATCGTTTCGGCTTTATGAAGATGATGCTTGTCGGGAGAAAGGCAAAATCCATTCTGCCACCCCTTTAAGATAGCGCAGCCAGCAGAGATTTCCAGTGCCTTAGTTTTGTTCACAATCCATGTTGGAATAGCGTCTGATGTTTTATGCACTTAGCACATTGCCAAGGGCTAGTTATGTCCAAACACACGCTGAACAATGACTAGTTTGGTATTTGCATCGGTCTCATTTTTGGTCATTATGATGTCTTTGTTAATTTTTTTATTGGAGTTTGAAAAAATGGAAAATAAGTTCCCTAAATCTTTAATTGTTGTGCTTTGGTTCATTGCCGCTGGCTTGTTTCTAAATGCCGCTTTGCCATTTTTAGGTGCGCCAGCTGTTGCTCAGTCCGGAGTAACCAAAGTGGCTATTTGTGATGAATATGGTTCTGTTTGTGCGGAAATATGGGGCAATTACGGTACTGATTTAGGTCTGAAAACTTACTAACCAAAGCAGTGAGGCTAAGGAATAGGTAAGGAGCGGGCAAGGAGAGCGAAATCTACTTTGTCCCTCTGCCTCACGCTAATTAGGTGTCGATTAGCTTAGGCCGTTAATTTGTGCTGATGCTTTAGGGTCTAAGAGTGTGTCTTGCTTGACAAAAAATAGACCAAAACTAGTTTAATCATTAGGTTTACCTTATTAAGGGAAAAGAAAAATGAAAAAATTGTTGATAGCATCAACATTTCTATTTTCAATCAATCATGCTTTGGCATCGGAACTTACCGATGTGGCTGGATGCGCTGGTATGATTATTGGCGATGCAGCAATCCTTTATGACCTTGATGGAAATGCCGATAATTTTGAAGTCGCTCTAGAAGTGGCTTACGCGGGATATTTTGGCTATGTCTTTGGAACTGAGCCAGCCCAGCAAGATGTCATTCAAGCGGATATCGTCATGCAGAAGAATATCGAGTTAATATTCAATAAATACGAAAATGGCACCTACACAAACGATACCTTTCAAGAAGTTATTGAGTGTTATCAAGTAAACAGCATCCAGCTTATCGTTCATGGGGAAGCCATTAGGGATAATGCGCAGATTATCAGAAAGTTTGCTGGTGATACCAAAAATAATATGATGGCTTTGCTTCAATAATGTTAACCCACGCAGATTAAGCTGGTTACCTAATCATAAAAAGTAATAACAATTATTGATAGCCTAACCTTAATCGGTGGGGCGTTTTTTTGAGGGGAGCTGGTGGTAAACTTT
>Ga0255758_10005530_pt1 | contig 10297 bp, 8 predicted proteins | sample 011ome_24_FD_179958 | JGI IMG/M metagenome (GOLD analysis project Ga0255758, IMG submission 179958) | Coastal salt marsh microbial communities from the Groves Creek Marsh, Skidaway Island, Georgia - 011513CT metaG (version 2) | ecosystem: Environmental > Aquatic > Marine > Intertidal zone > Salt...
CCATCAACAGCACTAAATAAAAAAACTAATCCGTCTAGAACTCTAAGTGATCTATTAACCTCAACAGTAAAATCAACGTGACCAGGTGTATCAATAATATTAAAATGGTATGGTTTAGATTCAGGCAATTTTTCTCCTTGATTTGTTGGAAAATTCCAAGTACAAGTTGTAGCGGCTGAAGTAATGGTAATACCTCTTTCTTGTTCTTGCTCCATCCAATCCATAGTTGCAGCACCATCATGAACTTCACCAATCTTGTGACTAACACCAGTATAAAATAAAATACGTTCAGTAGTTGTAGTTTTACCTGCGTCAATGTGGGCAGCAATACCAATATTTCTCGTAAATTTTAAGTCTCTTGCCATCTAATTAAAATCTAAAGTGTGAAAATGCTTTATTGGCCTCTGCCATTTTGTGAACGTCTACTCTCTTCTTTACAGCAGCTCCTTCTTCCTTTTCAGCAGCAAGAATTTCAGAAGCTAATTTAAGTGCCATTGATTTTTCATTTCTCTTTCTAGCAAATGAAATCATCCATTTCATTGCCATTGAAATTTTTCTGTCTGGACGTATTGGCATTGGTATTTGGAAAGTCGCACCACCTACTCTTCTACTTCTTACTTCAACATGTGGCATTACATTAGATAAACCATCTTTCCAAATTTGAAGAGCAGTTTTTTCGTCGTCTTGTTTTTTTTGATCTATGATGTCGATTGCATCATAAAAGATTTTAAAAGCTGTGGATTTTTTTCCACTCCACATTAAGTTATTGACAAATCTAGTTACAAGTTGATCATTAAACCTAGAGTCAGGTAGTAATGGTCTTTTCTTTGCCTTACTTTTTCTCATTTATTTCAGTTTTAGAGAGGTTCAATAAATTGAACGTCATCAATTAATATTTATTTTTTTGGGCGCTTAGCTCCGTATTTTGATCTTCTTTGCAATCTTCCTTCAACACCTGCAGTATCTAGAGCACCTCTAACAATATGGTATCTTACTCCTGGAAGATCTTTAACTCTTCCTCCTCTAACTAATACTATTGAGTGTTCTTGTAAATTATGTCCTTCACCAGGAATGTAAGCATTAATCTCTGTACCATTTGTTAATCTAACCCTAGCAACTTTTCTCATTGCTGAATTAGGTTTTTTAGGAGTTGTGGTGTAAACTCTTGTACAAACCCCTCTTTTTTGAGGACAAGAAATTAAAGCAGCAGATTTACTTTTTTTAGTAATCTTCCTTCTTCCTTTTCTTACTAACTGCGATATTGTAGGCATATTCTAAATTTACTTTTCCCTTATTTGGGCGTGCAAATGTAAATTTTTTTTATGATTAATCAAACCTATTGAAAAAAAAAGTTCAATAAATTATTAAGTTGATATACATATATATATATGTCAGACTGTGGAAATGTAATTCATATTTATTCTAAATATTAAAATCTAACCTGTGAAACATTGTGTAGGATTGGTTTTTAGGCTAAAAAAATATTGAAATATTTGCTTTATTAACTTTTTATTAACATTTTAGCAAATTAAATATATAATAATAAACATATGAAAACCAAATTATTTAAGTTTTTGACGCTGTCTTTTATGATGGTGTTTCAATGGGGTTTCGCTCAAACTAATGTAAGCGGAACTGTTTCAGATGACTCTGGATCACCAATTCCTGGTGCTACTGTAGTTGTTCTTGGAACAAGTAACGGTGTTACAACTGATTTTGATGGAGTTTATTCAATTTCAGCTAACCAAGGAGATGTTCTTTCTGTTAGCTACGTAGGATACACTTCTCAAACTGCGACAGTTGGATCATCAGCTACTATCAACTTTACTTTAACTGCTGACACTCAGCTAGAAGAAGTTATCGTTGCTGGTGTTGCTGGTGCAACTTCAAAGAAAAAATTATCGGTAACTGTAGCTTCACTTAAAGCTGAAGATATTGAGGCTGTTCCAGCTAGCTCTGCTGCTGGTGCATTACTTGGTAAAGTTGCTGGTGTTTCTATTGCTAACTTAGGTAGACCTGGTGAAGGTTCTACAATTATTCTAAGAGGTGCAGGAAATTTCTACGGTACTCAAGAGCCACTGGTTTTAGTAGATGGTACTGTAGTAGGTAGTTTAGACGATGTTAACGTTGACGATATTGCTAGTTTTGAGATCGTTAAAGGAGCATCTGCTGCTGCACTTTATGGATCTAGAGCTGGTAATGGTGTAATTGTTATCTCTACTAAAAGAGGTCAAATTGGTAAAACTCAAGTTACATTCAGATCAGAAACTGGTTTTAACAAAATAACTAATTTTATGGACGTTAACATGTCTCACGGATGGACAATGGCAGATGACTGGCAAAATGTTCAAGGTCAGTACACTAAATTAGCAGGTATTACTTATCCAGCTGGTTTCGCTAGTGTTTACGCTGCTGGTGGCCCACAAGCTACAATTGGTGCTCGTTCTGAAGATCCTGATGGATTCTCTGACAACCCATATGGTGTTTACAGAGACTTCCAAGATGAATTCTTTACTGAAGGTATCATAAGCACTAATTACGTTTCTGTAAGCTCAGGTACTGCTAATGCAAGATCATTATTTTCTTTTGAAAATACAGAAAATGAAGGTGTTGTTAGAATGACTGAAGGTTATAAAAGACAATCTTACAGAGCTAACTTAGATTATAACTTATCTGACAAGTTAACTTTTCAAACTTCTAACGCATTTTTAATGGTTAAAGATAGACCAGGACTAGGTGGTGGAATTTTTAGAACTGCTACAAGATTAAGTCCTGATGCTAACGTAACTTATGATAACCCTGATGGTTCTCCGTACTGGTATTTACCAGATCCACACGAAAGTGAGATTGGTAACCCACTATATGAATTATGGAACTACGATAGATCTGGAAGTGAAGTAATTAATAATCGTTTTATTGGAAGTTACAACTTACAATACAACTTTACTTCAACGGTAAATGCTCAATTGGCATACTCGTTTGAAAATAATAGTTACAGATCAACTAGTATAAGTCCTTACGATACTTATACTACTACAGGTGACCTTGAAGGATTTGGTTATTCAAAAGGTGGTATGAATAAGTATTCTTTTTTAAGCAAATTAGAAGCTTTTAATGCTACAATTAACTATGCTGAAACATTTGATGACTTGGATGTTAAAGCTAAATTTAGATACCAAGCTATTCAAAGAGATAGTGAAAGTTTTAATGCAAGTGGTAACGACTTCCTATACAAAGGACTTCCAACTCTTGATAACTTTGACCCAACTCAAGTTTCTATAAATTCTAATACATCAACTACAAGAGAACAAAACTATTCTGGTATTGTAGGACTTGTATACAATGATAAATTCATTCTTGATGGATTATTTAGAAGAGATGGTTCTTCATTATTTGGTGCTAATAACAAGTGGAATGAATTCTACAGAGTTTCTGGTGCTTACCGTATAACTGAAGACCTTGATATTAATGGTGTGGATGAATTAAAAATTAATGTTGCTATTGGTACATCTGGTAACCAACCAGGATTCAGTTGGCAGTATGAACAAACTCCATTAAGCCAAGGTAGTTTATCAACAAACAGAATTGCTGGTAACCCAGATTTAGTTCCTTCACTTACAACTGAAAAAGAAGTTGGTATAACTGCTTCTTTCTTAGATGGTAAATTAACTTTCGAAGGTGCTTATTCAAATGCTGTTACATCTGATCAATTTATGATTGTATCATTATTCTCTCCTGCAAATGCTGGTAAGAATGCACAATGGCAAAACGTTGGTGACTTAGAGTCTAATACTATCGAAGCACAAATTAATGCTGAATTAATAAACAACAATGACATTACTTGGAATATTGGAGCAAACTATACTTCTAGTGATTCAAATATTTTAAAAGTAAATGCTCCTAAACAATATGTTGGTACTGATGCACTTTTCTTATTAGAAGCTGACACTGAGTTTGGAAGCATGTGGGGTAGAGTATTTGTTGACAACTTAGACGACATGGCTGCTCAATTACCAGCTGGTGGATCAATTAGCGACTACAGCATTAATGCTGACGGTATGGTTGTTAAAACTGCTAATATTGGTACTCCAGATGAAGCTGCTATTATCAAAGTTGACGGTGCAGGAACACCTGTAACAGAGCAAATTGGAAATCAAAACGCTGACTTTAGAGTTGGTATGACTTCTAATTTAACTTACGGAGACTTTGGAATGTACATGCTTTGGGACTGGAAACAAGGTGGTGATATATATAACAGAAATACTCAGTGGAATACAATTTCTGAGAGAGCTGCTATAGTTGACCAAGCTGGAAAACCAGACAACATGAAGAAAACTAGAAAATATTATGGTTCTTTGTACGATGTAAACCAAAACAACGGTTACTGGGTTGAGGACGGTACTTTTGTAAAATTAAGAGAATTAGCTCTTTCTTGGAACGCAACAGATGAAATCTCTGAATTAGTTCCAGGAGTAACTTCTGCAAAATTAAGTATAATCGGTCGTAATTTACTTACAATTACTGATTACACAGGATGGGATCCAGAAGTTACAACTTACAGCAGTGGTACTCAACAATATTTTTCTGTAGATTATGGAGTATATCCAACACAATCTACTTATTCATTATCACTTAAACTTAATTTCTAAAAAAAAAAAAACATGAAAAGATTTTTTAAACCATTTAGTATAATTTTTCTTTCTGCACTTGCTTTTGTAGCTTGTGATATTGAAAGTGACTTATACGTAGATAATCCTGAATCTCCCAATGATGACATTCTTGCATCAGATCCAGTAGCTTTAGAAGCAACAGCTGGAGGGCTTTTCAGAAACTGGTATATGGCTGATTCAGATTACTCTGGGCCTGGAATGGCTCTTAATACCATGGCTGATACATCTTCTTGTTCTTGGGGTAACGCTGGGATGAGAGATTTATCTAGTGAGCCAAGACCTGCTTTTAATAACACAACTTCATACGGAAACAACGTAACTAGAAGTTATTTTAACTCTCTTTACTCTGTTTTAACAGATGCTAACCAAATTGCTTTGGCGGTTTCTAATGGAGTACAATTTAGCGACAACAATTTGATGGCTTCTATGGCAAAGTTTGCACAAGCTTTAGCTATTGGTTCATCAGCAATGTACTTTGATAAAACATGGCTTTCTGATGAAACTGGTGTTGTTGGGAGTACTGATGGATCTGGTCACGTTGAAGCTATGGCGTTTGCTATTCAAAAATTAGATGAAGCAATTGCAATCGCTTCTACTAACTCGTTTACAGTTCCTGCAAACTTTATGAGCAAAACATACTCATCTGCCGAATTAGCTCAAATTATGAGCAGTTATGGAGCGAGAATGCTTGCTGGAAATGCAAGAACAAAAGCTGAAAGAGATGGAGCAAACTGGAGTAAAATTGCTGCATATGCTACTGCTGGTATGCAAACTGACTTCATGATAATTCATGATGACGTTACTTGGTATGACTTATTCAAAACTTATCTTGTTTACCCAGGATGGGCTAGAATTGATCTAAGAGTTATTAACTTAATGGATCCAACATACCCTGACTACTGGCCAGCAAACACTACTATTCTTCCTGAAGCGACAAGTGCTGATGCAAGATTAGCAAGTGACTTTGCTTACTTAAACAGTCAAAACTTTAGACCTGAGCGTGGAGAATACCACTACAGTTCTTACAGATATTCTAGATACAACGAGTACATTACAGAATGGACTGTTCCTACTGTAGAAATTCCATACTGGGAAACTCACATGTATTTAGCTGAGGCTAAAATGAGAGCTGGTGATGTTGCTGGAGCTGCTGCGATTATTAACTCAGCGACAGGAGCACGTAAAGTTAGAGGTCAATTGTCCACTGATGTAGCTGCTGATGCTGCTGCTGTTGACGCTGCAATTCACTATGAAAGAATGGTAGAAATGCCTTTAGCTTCTTCTGGTGTTTCTTTCTTTGAAATGAGAGGTAGAGACTGGTTACAAGCTGGAACTCTATTACACTTCCCAATTCCTGGATCAGCATTAGAGGCTATTCCTGCTGACTACTACACATATGGTGGTACAGAAGGAGTTGCTGGTGTTGACTACTCAACAGGTGGATGGAGATAATTCTTTAAACACTTTAATTATAAAAAAACCCCTAGTTTTACTGGGGGTTTTTTATTTGAATATATTTTATAATGATAGATAAGAAAGAAAAGGTTATAGTGTTTGGAATAAGAGCAATTATTGAGGCAATTGATTCAAATAAATCTATTAATAAGGTTTTTATTCAGCGGGGATTAAACAATAAAAATGGATTTGAACTGATAAAGAAATTAAATTCAAAATCTATTGAGATTTCATACGTACCTATTGAAAAACTAAACAGATTAACGCCAAAAAACCATCAAGGTGCAGTAGCGACTATTTCTCCAATAAAATTTTTGAATATTCAAGACCTTAGTGAACTAATTGAATCAAAACAGAAAGAGCTTTCACTACTGATACTAGACCAATTATCTGATGTTAGGAATTTTGGCGCAATTGTAAGAACAGCAGAATGCTCAGGTGTTGATTGTATAATTATTCAATCAAGCGGAAGTGCTCCAGTTAATGGAGATACTATTAAAACATCATCTGGTGCAATTTTTAATGTCCCTATTTGTAAAGTTCCTCACATAAAAGATGCTATTTTTTTACTAAAACAACATGAGATAAAAATTTATGGTGCATCTGAAAAATCAGAAACAGATTTATATCAAACAAAGTTTGAAAAAAAACAAGCCATAATTATGGGTTCTGAAGGGAAAGGATTATCAAGTTCAGTAATAAAACTGTGCGACTCCTTAATAAAAATACCATTACTTGGAAAAATTGAGTCTTTAAATGTTTCTGTTGCTTGTGGAGCTATATTGTACGAGTTAGTAAGGCAAAAAAACTATTAATTACAATATTTTTTTAAGTTCAATCAAATTATTTATTATAATAGAATCTTCGTGTAAGGGCTGATTATTTGTGTTTAAATGGATAGCCTTAAAACCATTGTTTATAGCCCCCACAACATCTGCTTCATAATTATCACCAATCATTAAACAATCCTCTAAATTAGCAGCATTTGAAGATAAAAAAGCTTTTTGAAAAATCTTAGAATGTGGTTTTTTAACACCAACAGATTCAGAATCGATAATACATTGAAAATATTTTATTAAACCTGAATTACGGATCTTACGATTTTGAACCTCCTTAAATCCATTGGTTATTATATGCAAATTATATTTTTGACTTAAATAATCTAAAATCTCAAAAGTATTAGGTAAAAGAAAATTGTTATCTGGTAAGTGTTTTATATAATCATCTGAAATATTCTCAATAACATACGGTTCAATCTGAAAATTAAATTTATCAAAAGTCAATTTTAACCTATGATATCTTAAATATGCTTTTGAAATTTTTTCATCTCTATATAAATCCCACAATGAAAAATTAATAGGCATGTAAATATTTAAAAAATCTTCTATATCTATATTTATCTTATACTTTTTAAGTAAAAGTTTGAATGTCAAAGAAGAATTTCTCTCAAAATCCCAAAGAGTATGGTCTAAATCAAAAAAAATATGTTTTATATTTTTCATTAGTTAACCTTTATAAACTCCCTTATCTCATTAAGGTCCAAAGAGGCATAATTGCCTGAACTCATAAACAACAAGTTAGATTCTTTATAATCTAATTCAAAAAGAAATTTTTTTAATTCATCAGAATCTGAAAAAATAAATAATGAATCGTCTTTAAATGCACTTTTAATTGCTTTTTCAGAAATATTATTAAGACCTTTCTTTTCAACTGCTTTTGGATCATAAAATAAAATTTTAATATCACAGTTGTCTAGTGTATTTTTATATTCTCCAATAAAATTTTCATTCAAACTACTAAAAGTATGCAACTCCAAAAGAGCGATTAATTTTCTATCTGTAAATTGATTTTTTAACGCTTCAGTAGTTGCTTTTACTTTACTAGGAGAATGTGCAAAATCTTTATAAAAAGCTCTGTCATTTTGATTTAATAGTGGCTCTAAACGTTTATCTGCACCGTCAAAACTAATTATTGAACTATTGAATTCTTCTTCATAAACACCCATCAATTGACAAATAAGTTTAGCACCAGATAAATTACTTAAATTATGTTCACCAAAAATTCTTAAAGGTAAATCTCCTTCATCAGTTGATAAGTATGAAATTCCATTTTTAATGTAATATTCTGGAAGTGAGTATTCAAGTTTTCTAATAGAGTTTGAACATTTTAAAACAATTTCTTGAAGGTGTTTATCTTGATCATTATAAACTACTACTCCACCTGAAATAATAGTATCTAAAAATATTTCAAACTGTTTTGAATAATTAGCTTTAGAAGGAAAAACATTAATATGATCCCAGGAAATACCACTTAGTAATGCTATGTTGGGTTTATATAAATGAAATTTTGGCCTTCTATCTATAGCTGAAGATAAATATTCATCTCCTTCAAGTAAAATAAAATCATTTTCCTCAGTTAAGTTCACCATTGTTTCAAAACCCTTGAGTTGAGCTCCAACCATATAATCGACATTAATACCATTGTCATTTAAAACATGAAGAACCATAGCAGTTATTGTAGTTTTTCCATGACTTCCCCCAATAACAACTCTAGTTTTATTTTTAGACATTTCATAAATAAATTCTGGATAGGAAAATATTTTGATGGATTTATTTTTTGCCTCAATTAACTCTGGATTGTTTTCTTTTGCATGCATTCCTAGAATTACACAATCCAAATCATTTGTTATTTTAGAAGGTTTCCATCCTAAATTTTCAGGTAATAAACCCTGTTTTTTTAGTCTTGATTTAGATGGTTCAAATATTGAGTCATCACTACCTGAAACAACATATCCTTTTAGTTTTAAGGCAATTGCTAAATTATGCATTGCACTCCCCCCAATGGCAATAAAATGGACTCTCATAATAAATTTAAACCTCTGTATTTAAAACTTTCCACATTAGATCCTTAATTTGAACTAGACCCTTGTTAGAAACTGATGATATAAATTCAAAAGGTATATTCTTTACCTTTTCAGAAATATTTTTTTTGATCTTAGAAATTTCTTTTTCATCAATTAAGTCAGATTTTGATACTGCTATTAATCTATCTTTATCAAGTAATTCAGGGTTATATTTTTTTAATTCACCTAAAAGAATTTGATATTGCTTGACAACATCTTGAGATTCAGAGGAAAGAATAAATAATAATATCGAGTTTCTTTCGATATGTCTTAAAAAATAGTGACCAAGACCTTTACCCTCTGAAGCACCTTCAATTATTCCAGGAATATCCGCAATTACAAACGATCTATAATCTCTGTACTCAACAATTCCTAAATTCGGTTTCAAAGTGGTAAATTCATAGTTACCAATTTTTGGCTTAGCAGAAGTTAAAGTTTTAAGTAGAGTTGATTTTCCAACATTTGGAAATCCAACTAAACCTACATCTGCTAAAAGCTTTAGTTCTAAAATTAATTGTTTTTCCTTGCCTTTGATCCCGGGCTGAGCATATCTAGGGGCCTGATTAGTTGAAGATCTAAAATTCCAATTCCCAAGACCTCCTTTACCTCCTTTTAAAATAATTTTTTCTTCTCCATGCTCAATAGTCTCAAAAATTATTTTATTTGTTTCTGAATCTCTAATGACAGTTCCAACAGGTACTTTTATTCTAATATCTTCACCATCTGCTCCAGTGCTTCTATTTTTACTCCCATCTCCTCCATGACCACATTTAAAATGTTTTTGAAATTTAAAATGATAAAGAGTCCATAAAGATTTATCAGTAACAAAAATGATATGTCCTCCTCTACCTCCATCTCCACCATCTGGACCTCCTTTGGTTATGTATTTCTCTCGTCTAAAATGAGCTGATCCTTTTCCCCCATTTCCAGAGTTTATATTGATCTTAACATAGTCTACAAAATTACCCTCAGTCATTACAAATTTTTATCTATTACATCAAAAATTCTGTTACTAATATCATTTATCTCTCCTATTCCATCAATCTCAAAAAATTTATTTTGAGATTTATAATAATCAATTAATGGAGCTGTCTTTTTATTATATTCATCAAATCTATTTTGAATTTTTGACTTGTCTTGATCATCGGTTCTACCACTATCCTTACCTCTGTTAATTAGTCTATCTATCAATAAATTTTCATCAACTTCTAAAGCTATAGTCATTGAAATGCTCATATTTTTTGAATTTAAAAAATCGTCTAATATCTGA
>Ga0255758_10005540_pt1 | contig 10285 bp, 14 predicted proteins | sample 011ome_24_FD_179958 | JGI IMG/M metagenome (GOLD analysis project Ga0255758, IMG submission 179958) | Coastal salt marsh microbial communities from the Groves Creek Marsh, Skidaway Island, Georgia - 011513CT metaG (version 2) | ecosystem: Environmental > Aquatic > Marine > Intertidal zone >...
CTTGCAATACAGTTACGCCTTCTTTAACTAGACGCTCAAGTTTTGCTTTTTCTTCTGCACCGTAGGTACGATCACTCATAGTTTGCTCCTTGTTGAGTTAAATTGTTAAGTTAATTATATGATATATTTAGGCAAAAGTCAAGCGTTATTTTACAAAAGCGCCGATTCTGCCATGGACGTCTGGGTATTCACGATAAGTGTATCCCTTAGGCGGAGTAGTATCCTGCCCTTCCCAGACTGGGATAAAATGTTGCGTATCTTCGTCAAAGTCTTCGTTACGCCTTAGGTGCACTTCGATCAAGTTTCCGTCGATAAATTCACAATTGATCCATTTGTGTGGATATGATATAGCATGTAGCATTTTAGGAAAAGGTATGATGTCATCTGTTCGAATCCATTCGTCCCATTGAGTAAAGGTATCTTCGCTCTTATGTCCTTCAACACATAGACGCTGTTCACCATAGTGATAGTCTACGCTAAGATGTCTGCCTTCAAACCACTCGCACCAGAAGTAACCATAGGGCAAATCACAAGTGTCCTTTTCGAGCCACATCTTCTTTGCGCCTAATCCTAGACCTAGCATATTAACACAGGGACGTACAATATAAAAGCCCGGATGCGGAACATCAAGTCCGACCGGGCCACAGTTATATCCTAATTTTCTACTTACGATCAGTTTGTCCATTACCCAGATCAAGTCTGGATCAATAGTCTTCCAGACATGATCTTCAGCAGTATCTTGCATTTACTTCAAATTATTAAGTTTGCGATAAAGCATTTCTTTAATTGATTCAGTAGCATAATCTTTCTTATGCTTTTCTTTGCCTATCTTAGCGTCACGCTTCTTGTCTTTGTGTGCGCCCATTGCTCCACTCTTACGCAGATCATTCATGTATTGTGAGCTAGGGTCACGTGGTTTAGGCATTTGTTTTTTCTCTTGTGCTTCCTGAGGTTGATCAATTGATGGATCAAACTCTTTCATAAGTTCATCGAATTTAGCTTTACCTTTAGCATTAATACGTATTGCTTCTAGTGCAGTAGCATACGGTACTAAGAATGCATTTAGTTTAGGTGATAATCCCACTGCTTCTTTTGTTTTGGGAGTATTTTTAGAAACAACAACATCGCCCTTTGGTTTCTTTTCCTTACTAGGCGATTTACCATCTAAGCCTAATACACTTTTAATTGCTCTTTCGGCACTATCAGGAGCAAGAACACCACTAGTAGCAGAATCAACTCCTGCTCTAAAAGCATCCATTGGTCCTTCAGTTAACATTGGCTTAACGCCAGCAAGTGCTGCAAAGTCTGCAATGCTATAATTGCCTTCAACTGGCATACTGCCTTGTGGAACTTCTACACTTTCTACAACATAGTCTTTAGTAGGAGCAACATCACTAGATGCACTACCTGCTGCTTCTCTTAGTTTACGTAAATCTTCTGCAGGATCACTTGGATCTAATGCAAATAATGTTTGTTGTAGTTTGTGAAAATCCATGCTTATCCCTTTTTAACTGCCTTAGCAATCTTATGAGCTTTTTTAATTGTTGACTTTTCTAACGGCGGTTCGTCACCTGTAGATTTCATAGCTTGTGCCATACCAACTGCATATGGATTTTTAGCTTTCTTCTCTTCTAGTCTTGCGCGAAGTGATTCTTTGTATTCCATTGCTTTTTTGTTTTTCTTAGCACGTGAACCGCGTTCTGGAAGTGCTCTCTTACCTTCCACAGCCATTTCCATCTCAGGCATATTAGCTTCTGATTCTTGATAGTCTAAGTGATGATACACACTACCGATATCAGCAGCAGCTTTAGTAATCTTAGACTGTACCCAGCCTTCTAGTCCTTCAGCTTCACTAATGCCTTTTAGCATGTCGTGTAATTTAATAGAATATTTTGCTAATTTGTATAGTTCAGCACGAGCCATTTGAACTTCGTGGTCACGTTCAGCAGCATGTGCTAATTCGCCTAAACCTTCTTTAACTTGTTTGGTCATTTATTTCTCCGAGATAACTTATAATATATTTATCGTTTGATGGCCTTGCCGCCCATTAAATTGTTTGACAATTCAAGTGCGTTTTTGGCAGTACCGTCTGGGTTTTTCTTTTGTGGCGCAACTGGTACACCGTTTTTATCACGTTTAATCTTAGCGTTTGCACTTGTAGGATTTGCAACTGCTGCCAAATCACCTGAACTAGTTCCGCCTACAGTTGCATCTTCTGTTACTATGTCTGACATTTTCATTTTTTCTTTGCCTTTCCTGCTTTCATATTGGCAAGCCAATGTGCCATACGTTGTTTTTCACCACTTGAATTCTTAGCAGTCTTTCTTAAACTACTAACGCTTGCTTTAGTATTTACGCCGCTGCGTTTTGCTAGTCCTTTACGACCTGGCTTTTTACCGTCGGCAAAGTTTTCTGTAATAAATTCATGTGCTCTCATAAACTTGCTACCATTATCTTATAGTCTTTAAAGTTTTCTTTTCGATCTTTTAGACCACGCATACCTGGATTAATAGGCTTAGTAACATCTCTAACATTACTAAAGTCATCAACGTTTGGCTGCACTCTAAGTTTCCAATACCATACTGCAATTTTTGCTGCAATGGCTGGCTTTTCTGCTAGTTTAGGATTCTTTACTAAATCTAATCCAAGAGCTTTACCTGCTTTAGCATAGTTGTACTTGCCGGTTATTTGTATATAACCGCGCCCTTTATACTTGGCACCATCTCCGGGTTTAGTGTTACCTAACTCCTTTGCTTTTCTTGGCGCATACTTAGAATCATACTTGCGGAAGTCTAAACTACCACCGTATTCTACCATTGACTTAAAGTCGTGACTTTCGTGAGCAACCTGTGACAAGAATGCAGCAAGTTCTGTACCAGTAATTCCAGCAGCAGTAGCAACCTTAATTAAAAGGTTTTCGTGAGCATTAGTTGATGTTGGAAAATCTTTTGGCTTTGCTTTTTTAACTTCCGGTTTCTTATCTACTTTCTTAGCACCAGGCTTTTCGTCTTGATAAACATCTGGTACTTTAATTTCTTGTCCTGGCTTTAATTTTGTTTGATTGTTAAATCCATTTAGTTTCATAATAACTTTAGGATCTACACCGTTGTCTCTAGCAATCTTATATACAGTATCACCTGGATTAGCAATTTGAGTTGCGATATTACTTGCTTGGGCACCCATTGCTCCTAGCGCCATAGCACCACCGGCTACCCAGTCTTTCCAACCTTCTTCCAGAACTTCTTCAACAGTATTATGCTCTACTTGTTCATTAATACCTAGGTTAAACAATACGTTAGTTGACTTACCTTTTACACGTTTGCTTAGTGTAGGCGGACGTCCGTCTTTGTCTACTTTATTACCAAACTTAGCAGCTTGGGTTTTGATTTCATCGGTTCCGACATCAGCAGTTGTATTAACGCCTTTTACAATTCTACCATCTTCTTTTATTTCGGACCATCTCATTTGCGTCCCCTAAATGTTGCGCCTGTCATATAAGGGTTAGAGAACCAAAGCTCGAACCATTCTTTATCACCGGGGCGAATGTTTAGTTCACGTTCTTTTTTACGATTACTGTTAGCAGCATCACTAATATTTTCTAAAGTGTATTCAGTATACCCTTTAAATTCATTAACTCCTGCAAGTTTCTTTAATCGCTCTAAGTCGTCCATTGTTAGCCCTTGTGCTTAAAGTATTGTACTTCACGTTCGTGTTTTTCTGCACCGGCTCTTGTATCAAACGTACCTAGGTTTTTCTTACCGTCTTTGGAATATAAACGATATCCGCCTTTTACTTTGCGAATAGTTTCTTCAATATCACCTTCCGCCACTTTACCTGATTTAAATGCATTAGCGTCACCTTTAGCAGCCATTGCTCTACGCTTTTTTATTTTATCTTGTACACTATCTTCTTCAGGCGGACGTCTTTTTGTAATTGTTACAGTCTTAGGACGTTTAGTAGCAAATCCTAGTATTTCTTCAATACTTTCATCTGCTTCAAAATCATCTGCTGTTAAGTTTACAGCATACTTGATATGTTTAGTATTGTTCTTTAATACAGACTTTAGATTGTCCATACCTTTATCGGTAAATGTCTGTGCAGCATGATCCCACATACCAGGAATATCACTTAAATTGCTGACAACATTTTGAATAGCACCTTTGGTCTTAGCATCAATACCAAACATGCCTTCCGCCACACTTGGTTCTTCAACTTCACCGTTCATTTTGTCTAAAAGCTCTTGGGCCTTTTCAACACTTATTAAATAGCGACCAACACGGTTTGGATCAGCAGCTTTTTCTAGATACTCTTTGCTATATCCTTTTGCTGCTTGTGTTTTAAAGTCTGATTTAGAATCGCTTGGTTCTGCTTGTTGTACTACATTAGGCTTACCCGTTAAGCGATTAATTCCTGGATCTTGATCCGGACTAACACGAGCATTTGCTGCGCCAGATCCTAGTGCCATTGCTCCAGCAAGCCCCGCCGCTGCAAGTTTATCTTTCCATCCTTCCTCAACAGCACCTAATGCCTTGTTAAGTAGCTGGACCGCTGCTTCTGCACCGTTACCATACATTAATTTAGCAGCTTTGAGTTTATCTTCGTCACTCATATTAGGCCAGGTTGAGCGTAATTCACTTGCGCTCTTAATTTGCATACCGCTAAAATCAAAGTCAATAGTAGGACCATAAGCCATGTAACCTGCTACGTTTGACGGTTCTAGATCTTTACCTGTGTATGTTCTCAGGTATCCTGGTTCGCCATTCTTTTTAATTTGATCAGGCAAAGGTTGTTCATTTTTATCTTTTTGACTGCGTACAAATACAAGTGCGGTATTATCGTCTACAATGTCTTTGTAGCTCATTGCGTTAAAAGGTGATTTAACTTGGATAAAATTATTCTCAGGAACACCAGCCATAGCAGCAAGTTTCTTTTTTACTTCAAAGGGAAAAGGACGAGTAGCAGTATCATTAGTAGCAGCAACATATACATTATCTTTGCCAAATGTTTTTACTGCCCAATCGTATAAACTTTTATGACCAGGATGAAACGGATGAAACCCACCAGGCATAACTGCTACAATTTGTTTAGCCTGTGCTTCGAATAATTCTCTTAACAGCATTAATATTGCCCGTCCTTGATCATCTTCATTTCTTCGCCAAATACTTTATTGATCAATAGACCTTTATCTTCGTCTTTGAATATGTTTTTCATACTGCCTAACTTAAACTTGTTACAATATGATTCCATTGCACGACTGCATACCTCACCTAAACATTCATTAGCATCACAACTTTTGCCAGCAGCATGACGATCTTTCATTTTCATGATAGCAGGAAATAACTGCTTACGATAGAACATAGGATCGTTGCGCATATAAACAGCAACATCGTCTACTACATCAAATGGTAAGCTATCATCTATCGGTTGTGTAAATTCATCTATTCTCATTTTAGTTCCTTACCACTTACGGCACGACCAGTAACGTGCTTTAGTACGTGGCCCTGGATTATCACAGTTATGTCTTGCACGGAAACTTCTTCTACGTGCTGGATTAGACTTTTTAATCTTCATGTCAGGATCACCAAAGTTAACTTTCTTTGTGTTACCTGTTGACGGATCTTTAACATACACTTTAAATTTTTTAACATCGCCGCGCATAGGTTTACCTAATGGTACCTTGCGTCCTTGATATTCTGCTTCATCAATTTCGTCATCTTCGTTGAACCACATGACACCGTATTCTTCAAAGAAGTCGTCCCCTTCATATGTTTCTTCAGTAATGTCTGTATCTAGACTAGACGAAATCTCAATATCAAAATCATCAAGACCTTGTTCAAACATATAAGCACTTAGGCGTTCAGCATAGCCATCTGCTTCTTCTTCTGATAATTCTCTAGATAGTGGAATCTGGAACACTTGTGCCCCTTGCTCTGTTTCAAGCAGTTCGTTACCTGGAAAGATAGACTCGTCCAAACTTTCGTTTAGACCTTCTTGCTTTTCAAATATTACTCTTACAAAATGTTCCATTACTAATCTCTATTTTTTAATGATTTAATATTATTGAATTAACAGTTCCGTCGGTGTATACAATTGCTGCTCTAATCCAAACATAATTGCCTGTAAAATTTGTAATGACACTAGTACTTGTACCAACATCATTTAATACTGGATAATCTTGATCATAAACTGTAAACCAGTCATCCTCTGTCGGATTAACAGCAAGTGTAGCGTCGATAAAGACAGTACCAATAAAACCTGTTAATGTATATTGCACGGTATGGAAACCGTCACTACGTCCGTAGTAACCGTCACCTTTAAACGCTTCTCCGGTGACAGTCTCAATAGTACTATCTCCAGGATGTGTTTGACTTGATAAAATTATTTCACTGTTTGCCATATAACTATTTATCAATATTTCCGCTGTACACTAATTTGTCAATTCGCCGAATATTATTTCCTACTAATAACATTATTAGTGATAATAATTTTTCATCTCTTAAATAAAAATAATATCCAGAACACCAACCGTTTTTACTAATACAATCTAATGCTACAGGACCAATTTTACTCTTATCTGTATTAACTCTTAACCAAATAGCAAAGTCACTATTAACCTTTTGACTACCTAGTGTAACTTTAATAGGGTAATCTGTCGGATTATCGACTACTATAATATTATTATTGCTCAATAGCAACGATAAAGAATCTTTATTAGGCTCCCAAAATTCTATTCCTGGACTGCGCACCTTGTCTATAATTTTAATTAACAAATCACGATCGTTAGAATATATAGTTAAACCTGACCACGGCGATACTCTTATTTTGTAATCGCTATGTGATTTTAAAATAGTATAAATGTCTTTTGCATCAAGGTAGTCGTCAAGAGTTACTTCTCTTGAAGTCCTGTATATTGACTGCATTAACGGAGCACCTTTTCTAAATTGCTCCGTTAATGCATCAATCTTTTCTCTTGCATGCCCTAACATGTTATCTTTTTGGAATTCACTCCTAAAGATAACATTTAGAGAATTACGAACAACTAACTTATATAAGTACTTTCCATAATGAAGTTTGCAAGTTTCAAACAGTTTCGGTGACTTCATTCTTAACACAATCTAATTTAATATCACCGTCACGGAAATCAATATTAACAACGCCGCCGGTTTTCAGCTCACCAAACAAAATTTGCCGACTCAGCGGACGCTTAATTTCCTTATCAATAACACGTTGTAATGGACGGGCACCCATCTTAGGATCAAAACCTTTGTCAACAAGATAGTCAAGTGCTTCATTGCTAATAGTAATGTCAATGTCTTTTTCTCTAACCATATCTTTAAGTTCAACAAGGAACTTGCCAACAATTTTCATCATTACTTCTTTGCTTAGTTTAGCAAACGTAATTACACCATCTAAACGATTGCGAAACTCTGGAGCAAAGAACTTCTTAAGAGCAGTATCTTCATATACATGGTCTTCTTCTTGCCCAAAGCCAATTGTATTTTTTTCTGCATCCTTAGCACCTAGGTTAGTTGTAAGAATCAATGTACAATTACGTGCATCTGCTTCTTTACCGTTGGACCCAGTTACCTTACCATTATCCATTAGTTGCAAAAGAATCTGAGAAACATCAGGATGGGCTTTTTCAATTTCGTCAAGTAGCAATACACAGTTAGGATTTTCTTGCAGTTTAACGATTAGTTGTCCTGCATTATCATCTGATCCAATGTAACCTGGAGGCGATCCAATTAGTTTACTTACACTGTGACGTTCTTGGAATTCACTCATATCAAATCGTACAAGTTTAGTACCTAGTTGCTGTGCAAGTGCTTTAGCAGTTTCAGTTTTACCTGTACCAGTTGGACCCATAAACACAAACGCACCTACTGGTTTGTCATCTGCTTTAAGTCCGGCCTGGCTAACAAGAATTTTATCTACAATTTGTTCAATTGCTGTATCTTGTCCGTAGACAACTTTCTTTAGATTAGCTTCTAGATTAGCAAGATTTTCACTTTCACGCTGTGATACTTGCTCAGTAGGCAAGTCTAACATTTTAGCAAGTTCAAATTGAATTTCTGCTTCTGTGATAACTTTATCACCCTCGTGTTCGTCATTTAACTTAAAGCGAGCGCATGCAACATCAATCAAGTCAATTGCTTTATCTGGCAATTTCTTATCTGATTGATATTTAACACTAAGTTTTACGGCTGCGTCAATTGCTTCTGTAGTAATAACAGTATTGTGATAGTCTTCGTAATATTTCTTAATACCTTCAAGAATTTCTTTAGTAGTTTCTCTTGATGGCTCGTTAACTGTTACACGTTGGAATCGACGCATCAATGCACGATCCTTTTCAAAGTATTTGCGATATTCTTCCCAAGTGGTTGACGCAACAACTTTTAGATCGCCTTTAGTAAGTGCAGGCTTGAGCATATTAGCAAGATCATTTGACCCACCACTTCCACCTGCTCCGGCACCACTCATCATGTGTGCTTCGTCAATAAACATAATAGTTTTGCCTTGCTTTTGCAATGCTTGCAATACAAGTTTAAAGCGTTCTTCGAAGTCACCGCGGTACTTAGACCCAGCAAGCATAGCACCGATATCTAGGTTGTATACTTTGTATTCTTCAAGAAACTTAGGTACATTGCCATTTACAATGTTGTATGCAAGACCTTCTGCAATAGCAGTTTTACCTACACCTGGATCGCCAACTAGCAATACGTTATTTTTACTACGGCGGCCTAATGCAAGTGCAAGACTTTCGAGTTCTTCGGAACGACCAATGATAGGATCAATTCTTTTCTTTGCAACTTGATCATTCAAATCAGTTGTAAACGAACGCAATGCACGCCTAGCTTCGCTAGACATTTCTTCTTCTTCCATCTCTTCGTCGTGTTGTTCACTGTTTACAAATTCAGAAAACTTAATTTTCTCAATACCACCTTTTTCGAGATAATATAATGCAATACTTTTCTTTTCACCTAGCATACTAATTACAACATCAGATAGATCAATATGTTGTCGACCTGCAAATAGCGTCTGAGTGAACGCACGATTTAAACAGCGCTCTACTGCCTGTGTTTTCTTAGGCTTGTATTTTGTTTCTTCTGTTTTAATATCATCACATTGAGTTTTAAGATGGTGCTCGAGATTTGCTTTAATGTAATCAATATCTGCGCCATACAACTTAGCAAGATTACAAAAGTTTTCTTCACAAAAAACTGCATACAATAGATGTTCTAGTGTAACATATTCGTGCTGAAGCTTCTTAGCATCATTGACAGCTTTGTCAAAAACAAGTTGCAGTTCTTTTGATGGTTCAACCATTTTTATTTCCTTATTGTGCTTTATTAATTTCGTTCTTTAACTGTTCTATTTTATTTAACAAAACAGCATCATTAATTTTAGGTACTATGGCTTCTATACCGACGTATAGATTTCCAATACGACCTGTATTAATATCAGGTACTCCGTATCCTGATATATTAAAAACTGTGCCTGGTTTAGTGCCTTTTGGTATTTTTAATTCTAAGCTACGATTATCTAGCGTCTCTATAATTATAACACAACCTAGTACAAAGTCAAATAAATTTATTGATTTTTTAGTAATTAAGTTATTGTTATCTATGTCCCAATTTTTAGTTTTGCCAATACGCACCTTAATATGTAGGTCGCCCCTTGGAAATCTGCGGTCTGCATCATCACCGAGCCCTTGGTATCGAATAGTGTCGCCGTGTCTTGCTCCTTTGGGAATATCTACAGTGACTGTCTCTAATTGTCCTTTAGACAATTGATATTGTACAATCAGAGACTTACCGGTAATTACATCTTTAAGTTCGATGTTAGCAGCTAATGTAATGTCTCTATTTCTAGGAGTTCTTTGAGAAAAATGAGAGTTAAACATATCTGCAAACGGGTTACCGCCTTGGAAATTGCTTGAATTAAAATTAAATCCTTTCGGTTGAGGATTGTCGTATGCGTTCTTTTTGTCCGAGTTGCTCAATACATCATACGCTGAATTTATTTGAGCAAATTTATTATGATCACCGCCTCGGTCGGGGTGATGCTGCATCGCAAGTTTGCGATATGCTTTTTTTATTTCTTCTGGAGTGGCATTCCTATTAACGCCTAAGATAGAATAATAGTCCATACAACTACTTATCGTATGGACTATTATATGTTACTAGTAGTGATTACTTGTTTGTAACTGCTTCTTTAGCGTAGAACGCTGCAACGATTGCTGCTACAGAAACAAAGTATGTAGGTGCCATATCACCGAGTGTGC
>Ga0255758_10005552_pt1 | contig 10270 bp, 8 predicted proteins | sample 011ome_24_FD_179958 | JGI IMG/M metagenome (GOLD analysis project Ga0255758, IMG submission 179958) | Coastal salt marsh microbial communities from the Groves Creek Marsh, Skidaway Island, Georgia - 011513CT metaG (version 2) | ecosystem: Environmental > Aquatic > Marine > Intertidal zone > Salt...
ACCAGAACAACTGCGTATGCTGGCCCAGCAAATTAAGGCTGGCGCCAGGGCCGCATCTACAATCAATAATCTGACGACCGAGACACGAGATTTGCAGACCCGTTGTACTGTCTTGGAGCAAAATCAATTGATTGATCCCCTCACGGGACTGGGCAATCGTCGCCTTGCTGAGCAGACCCTCAGTGATAGCGTTCGACAGATTGAATCCCGGGGTGGCGCGGTCTGCTTTTTGATGGTCAGCGTTGAAAACTACCCGGATGTCATCGCTCAATATGACCAAAAAATGGCCGATCAGTTAATTATTGCCGTATCCAAAAAAATTCAGCAACTCGTCAGACCTATGGATATTGTCACTTATTTCGAGCCAGGTCGATTTGCGCTCGTGCTGATTCAACCGTCTATCGAGCAATGCAGCGCACAGTCCTACCAACGCATTTACGATGGGGTGAACCTGAAAAGTTATAATACGCCCGTGGGTTATTTACCCGCCAACATCGGCATGAGCATTTGTGCCAGCGAGGCCCACTCTGGGCCACCAAACGTTCAGGTCATTATCCGCACCGCTCAACAGAATTTAGACAACGCTTTCGAGTCTGACAAAATACTAGTTAAACACCTGACACCCTAAAGGAGAAAACAACCCATGGGGAAACGCCTCAGCAAAATTTATACGCGCACAGGAGATCTTGGTGAAACAGGACTGGGCGACGGCAATCGAGTTAAAAAGAATGCACCGCGCGTACAAGCGATGGGCAGCGTCGACGAACTTAACAGCATCCTCGGCTTGTTGATTGAAGAGATTATTGACCAACAACACGCGGGGATTCAGCCGATTGGTGAATTTTTGCGTTACAGCCAACACCGAATCTTCGACCTAGGCGGCGAGTTGTCGATTCCAGATTTTCGCATTATCGCAGCCAAGCATGTGACGGACATTGAGATCCGCTTAGACGAACTGAATGCCGACCTCGCACCATTGGAGAATTTCATACTCCCAGGCGGTTCACGCTTGATCGCAACCTTTCATATGGCTCGGAGTATCTGTCGTCGGGCTGAACGCGACATCGTCACGCTCGCGCTTGATACGACCATCAACGAAGAAGGTCTGAAATATCTAAATCGGCTGTCAGACTACCTGTTTGTTGCCGCGCGCTACACGGCAAAAAGCCAAGGTGTCAATGAAGTGCTCTGGCAGAAAGATCTCATCTGAACAGGCTTAAGCCAGGCTGTCAGTATCACCCAGACAGCCTCAAGCCTAGAGGATCAGTCGGCGCATATCGCCTAACACCTGGGTCAGATAATGGGTAAATCTGGCCGCTTCAGCGCCATCGATCGCCCGATGATCATACGATAGCGAAAGGGGCAACAGCATCCGCGGCACAAATGCTTGACCGTCCCAAACCGGCTCCATTGACGAACGAGAAACGCCCAAAATCGCCACCTCAGGTGCATTGACGATAGGCGTAAATGCGGTTCCGCCGATACCACCGAGACTGGAGATGGTAAATGTTGCGCCTTGCATGGCATCCAAGGGCAGCTTCTTGTCTCGCGCCTGGCCGGCCAGGCGCGCCGACTCTCGCGCCAACTCAACCACCCCCTTCTTGTCCGCGTCTACTACAACCGGCACCACCAAGCCATCGGGGGTCTCCACAGCAATACCAATGTTGTAATATTTCTTCAGGGTCAGGTGTTGATAGTCCGGATCGATCGAAGAATTAAACTGCGGGTACTTGATCAGTGCGTGGACACATGCCTTGATCAGAAACGCCAATGGCGTCAGCTTGTCACCGGCTCCGGCTAGCTCCAGGTTTTGCGCTTTACGGAAGACCTCAAGGTCAGTGATATCCGCTGCATCAAACTGGGTGACATGGGCTACATTCAACCAACTGCGATGCAGGTTACGGGCGCTACTCCGTCGGACTCTAGATAAGGGTCGCAGTTCGATCTCACCGAACTTACTAAAATCAATCAGGGGTATCGGAGGTATGCCACTACCGGTGGTCACGATTTCAGATTTAGCTTGAACGCCTGTTCGAGACTGAAGCTGCTCCTTGACGTACGCCTGAACGTCTTCCTTGAGTATTCGACCCTTCTGTCCGGTACCGGTCAATTGGGCCAGGTTCACGCCATATTCTCGGGCCTGTTTTCGAACAGCGGGCCCGGCGTGTATTTTCTCGTCACTCACCGCCTCAGCGGCTGGAACAATAGCGGCGTGCCTGACAAGCTTCTCGCCAGCCGGCTCAGCCGCCTTTTCAACAACCTTTTCAACAACCTTTTCAACAACCTTTTCAACAACTTTGCCAGCGTCAGTGGCAGCACCGACGGGCACTGCCGCCTGCTCGTCACCTGACTGAACTGTGGCGGCAAGCACATGCTGCGTGGTCCGAAGTTTGATCAGGGGGTCACCCTCACTCACCACAGAGCCGTCTACAACCAGTATCTCAACCACTTCACCGGCAAAGGGCGACGGAATTTCCATACTGGCCTTATCAGATTCAAGCACGAGAATAGAATCATCCGCGGCAACCACATCCCCTAACTTGACCAGCAACTCAGTCACCGTGACCTCGCCGGCATCACCTACATCAGGCACGACCACTAACTGCTCCAGCGACTCGCCGCTGTCTGGGGTTGTTGCCGGTACTTTAGTTGGTACTTCAGATGGTACTTCAGCTGGAATGTCAGCAGTTGTTTCAGCACTCTTGGCCTTTGCTGCTGCCGGTGATGTCACGGGCGCTGGCGGCTCGACCGATAAACTTTTACTGGGCGTTTCGGCCGCAGCCTTCACATTCGTCGCAGCACTTGTCGCTGCACTCGCGTCGACATCGGTAGCCGTTTCAACATCCAGCTCAACGATAAGCGACCCTTCTTCGACTGAGTCACCTTCCTTCACGGCGATGGTGACCACTTTGCCCGCATAGGGTGATGGAATCTCCATACTGGCTTTGTCTGACTCAAGCACCACCAGCGAATCATCTTTACGGACGATATCACCCACTGCCACCAGCACCTCAATGACTTCGACCTCACCGGCCTCCCCTACATCAGGAACTGTCACTTGAATCGTCATGTCTTGGAGTTCCTATGAAACAGCCGGGTTAGGTTTTTCTGGGTTGATATTGAATTTTTTGATGGCATCACTCACGACCGAGGATGGCAGCAAATTTTCATTGACCAGCGCGCTCAAGGCGGCAATTACAACAAAATACCGGTCGACCTCAAAGAAGTGCCGAAGCCGCTCTCGGGAATCGCTCCGCCCAAAACCGTCGGTACCCAGCACCGAATAGTGGGCAGGAACGAACTCACGGATCTGATCGGCGTAACTCTTCACATAATCCGTCGATGCGATAACTGGCCCTTTGGCCCCACCCAAACACTGCTCCACATAACTGATGCGTGGCTGCTCTTCTGGATGCAGCATATTCCAACGCGCCGTTGCCAGGCCTTCGCGTCGCAGCTCATTGAAGCTGGTTGCACTCCAAACATCTGAATCAATATCGAATTCCTGCTTGAGTAGCTCGGCGGCGGCAATGACCTCCCTGAGGATCGTACCTGATCCGAGTAGCTGTACCGCCTTCTTGCTGGTCTTTTTAATATTACCCTGCAGTCGATACAGACCCTTGATAATGCCCTCCTCGCATCCTGCGGGCATGGCAGGCTGGGCATAGTTCTCATTCATCACAGTAATGTAATAGTACTTGGCCAATTTTTTAACATACATCTCTTCCAAACCATGCTGAATAATCACGGCCAGCTCATAAGCATAGGTCGGGTCGTACGTGACACAATTAGGTACCGTGCCCGCCAAAATATGACTGTGCCCATCCTGATGCTGCAAACCTTCGCCGTTCAGAGTTGTTCGTCCGGAGGTTGCACCGATCAGAAAACCTCGAGCCTGCAGATCTCCTGCTGCCCAACACAAGTCTCCTACTCGCTGAAAGCCGAACATGGAATAAAAGACATAGAACGGCACCAGCGGACAGTCATTATTAGTATAGGACGTTGCCGCTGCCAACCAGGCAGCGAAGGCGCCGCCTTCATTGATCCCCTCCTCCATCACCTGACCATCTTTCGTCTCACGGTAATACATCACCTGACCGGTGTCAGTGGGCTCATACAATTGGCCCACCGACGAATAGATTCCCAGTTGGCGAAACATCCCTTCCATGCCAAATGTTCGGGCTTCATCAGGCACGATTGGCACAATCCGCTGGCCGATGTGCTTGTCTTTGATCAAACTCGAGAGAATCCGAACAAAGGCCATCGTAGTTGAAATTTCACGCTTGCCGGTACCCTTCGTCACCGCCTCGAGCGAACTCAAGCTTGGCACTTCCAATGCTTCGAATTCTGGGTTGCGGCTTGGCAATGAGCCGCCAAGGGCCTCTCGACGACCGCGAAGATAGCGCATCTCAGCGCTGTCAGCGGGTGGTCGATAGTAGGGAACCTTCTCCAACTCAGCGTCGGGCAGGGGAATATCAAAGCGATCTCTAAATTTCTTCAGCGCTTCAATATCCAATTTTTTGACTGAATGCGAAATATTTTGCGCTTCACCGGCGAGGCCTAAGCCGTAACCCTTGACTGTCTTGGCAAGAATCACCGTAGGTTGACCCTTGTGTTTGGTAGCAGCCGCGTAAGCCGCGAACACCTTATAGGGATCATGGCCACCACGATTCAGGCGATAGATATCTTCATCGGTCATATCTTCGACCATTTTCAGCAACTCGGGGTATTTACCGAAAAAATGCTCGCGGGTATAAGCACCGTCGTGGCTCTTATAATTTTGGTACTCGCCATCCACAGCCTCGTCCATTCGCTGCTGCAGCAGGCCCGACTTATCTTTTTTCAACAGCGGGTCCCAGAGACGTCCCCACACCACCTTAATAACATTCCAGCCGGCGCCGCGAAAAACCCCCTCGAGCTCTTGAATGATTTTGCCATTGCCGCGCACTGGGCCATCAAGGCGCTGGAGATTGCAATTGATCACAAAAATCAAATTGTCGAGATTTTCCCGGCCCGCCAGAGCAATGGCGCCTTGTGATTCTGGCTCGTCCATCTCACCATCACCAACAAAACACCAGACCTTGCGGTCACCCGCATCAGACAAGCCTCGTTGGCTCAGGTATTTCATAACATGGGCCTGATAGATCGCCTGTAGAGGACCCAAGCCCATGGAAACTGTGGGAAATTGCCAGTACTCCGGCATCAACCAAGGATGCGGGTACGACGACAAGCCATCGCCATCAACTTCCTGGCGAAATTTATCCAGCTGCTCCTCATTCAAGCGACCCTCAAGGTATGACCTGGCATAAATGCCTGGTGCACTGTGACCCTGGATATACAACAGGTCACCCTTGTGGTCTGCGTTTCTGGCACGGAAAAAATAGTTAAAACCCACATCGTACAGGGTCGCGCTCGATTGAAAACTGGAGATGTGACCACCTAAAGTGCTATCTCCCAAGTTGGCTCGCATCACCATCGCCATAGCGTTCCAACGAATGAGTGAGCGTATACCCCGCTCCATAAACAAGTCGCCAGGCATGCGCGCTTCATTAGCAACAGGAATGGTGTTGCGATAGGGGGTATTGATGGCGTAGGGCAACTGGCCGCCAGTTTCTGTAATCTTGCTCGACAGGCGCTGCAACAAATACTGGGCACGATCAGCGCCTTGAGTCTCGAGTACCGAGAGAATCGCTTCAACCCATTCCTGAGTTTCTAACGGATCTTCGTCGTTCAATATTGTGTCCGTGGCCATGATTTTCTCCTGACGCTGACACTGATGCCAATCAAGATCAGCTGATTATCAAAACATCTTACAGTTAGTCCAACGCCAACTGAACCACTAATTCCCAACGATACCGTTACAGATCAACTCGACGCCGTCTAACATGCGTAAACTGGGGCGAGAAATGACGTTTGGATCGATGGCAATCAGGCGTGCGTCAACCAACATCGAAGACCAACGACCGACCCAGACACCGTCTCTATCGCCTGGCAAGCGGGTATAGAATATGACGGCAGGATTAGCGCTGAGCACCGACTCTTGGCTCACCAGTGGAACCTGGGTCGAGACTTCAGCAAATATATTCGCGCCCCCGCACAAAGACAACGCCTGACCGATCAGATGAGTACGATTGACCGTATACAGGTTCTCGTCTGAAATTTGAAAGAACACGCGGGCTCTATCTGGCCTTTGGCGCAACCCCGCCAATCGTGTCAAAAACTCATCCGCAAGTTCGCCACCGCGGCGTTCCTGACCAACAAGACGGGCTATTTTGCGCGCCGAGGCAGCAATCGACTCAAGGCTTGGGGCTTCATTAATATAGATCGGATAGCCCAGGCTCCTGAGTTTTTGCAATGCCCGATTAGCACCCCCGGTTTGCCAAGCGATAATAATATCTGGCGCCAGCTCCACTACGGCTTCCACGTTCACAGAAAAGGCATCGCCAATTCTGGGAATCCGCTGGGCCCTGGCAGGAAAATCAGAGTGGCTAACGGTGCCCACAATTAGATCACCAGCGCCCAACTCAAACAGCATCTCGGTCAGATGCGGCGACAGGCTGACAATTCGTTGAGCCGGGCGCGGTAAATGGACCCAGAGGCCCGTATCATCCTTGACGTTGATCTGCGTCGCAGCCGCCGTGGCGGGCATCCACAATATCAACGCGACGGATAAAAGCAGGCCAAGCCCTGCCGTGCAATATTTTGAGCCGTGAGTTACCAACCGATGATCGCCAAAATAGCGGCCAGACCCAGCCAGCCGAACAGCGTGCGCTCTAATAAGTCGCGAGAGCTTTGCATATCATGCTCGGCAAGCGCCACAAATTCTGGCAGTGTTTGTACCGATTGGTAATCTGCTTCAGCAATAGCCAATCCAAGCAGCGACCTCAACAAGTGAGATTGAGACTGACCCGTGTCGAACAACCCAGCGATCCAGGCTTCAAAGCAGCGACCGAAGTTACCCAGCAACGCAAAAATAAAACCAGTCAGGCGTGCCGGCAACCACTCCATCCAATACATCACCGTTTCAACAAGTTGACGTTGCGGGTCATCACGCTCTAGATTTTTAAGGTAAGTACGGCTCAAACCGTAGGCTAATGCACCAGCGGGACCCATCAATAGAAACCAGAAAAGCACGGGATAAATACTCTGAAATACCCCATAGGTGGTCCTGGCTATATACCGATTTTGCGCCACAATCACTTGCGTCATTGGCTCAGCCCGTGACAGTCCATGCAACCACTTAGTTTGATTTGCGACTCGCTGGATGAGGTTGTTGCTGCCAATGGAATAGCCGAGTACCACCAGTGCTAGCAACAACCAAAGGATGTGCCATATCCCCGATGCCAGCATGACGCCAAGGCCGAACACCAAAACAACGGGCAGCCCCACACACAATAGGTACTGGGCATTGGGCGCAAGAGAGCGCGACAAAAACCAATTTTGATAAGCCGCAAAAGGAATTTTATCACGCAGCAGGCGTCTGCCCGGCCAACTCTTATAGGCCAGCACTACGGTTAAAACCACCAGGAAATTCATACTTGACCTCTACTGTAGAGACTCACTGTAACGCTGATAAAAAGTTAATAGTAATGCGAATATGAAGTGTTATCTAAAAGTGCTCATAAACCTGCTCATACAAGGCCCCATTCAACCGCTAACGAACAGAATCAAAAGCGCTGGGATCCGCCGCTAGCATGGTACGAAATTCAGCCCAGTCGAACTGGGGTCCTGGATCGGTTTTACGGCCCGGCGCAATATCGCTGTGGCCAACAATATGATCCGCGGGAATCTGCCAGGTTGCCAGCAGCAATCGACACACAGCGGCCAGTTGCTGATATTGCTTCAGGTCGTAACCCGAGTGATCAGTGCCTTCCAGTTCGATACCCACCGAAAAATCATTGCACCCCGGTCTGCCTCGAAAACTCGACTCACCCGCGTGCCAGGCCCGCTCGTGAAAGGGCACAAATTGGATTAACTGGCCGTCTCGACGAATCAACAGATGACTGGAAACACAAACCCCCACCAAATCTGCGAAATCGGGATGGGCGCAAACATCCAACCGATTGAGAAATAAATCCGGCACATAGGCGCTGCCGAAGTGACCGGCGGGCAGACTGATACCGTGCACGACAATCAAGCTGATCTCAGCGCTCGGACGCGTATCGCAATTTGGGCTTGGCTGCGGTTCGGCAGCATCTAGCCAGCCATGATCGATTTCCATAGGCTCTGTTTGCCCTACCTTATAATGGCAAATATTCTAACACAGTCGGGCATCTCACGGGCGCTGAACCCCGGTAATGTGTTAATCTCGCCTGCATTGCTAACACTGACTGATTCGCAGGCAATTGATGGAAACACAAACATTAGGACGTGGCATGATGATCCTGGCCTGCGCCGTCGGTATGGGCTTGCTGACCATGTTTTTTGCCGACGTCGAAGACCGGCAGCGCAACCCGAATCAGCTACCCGTCAGCCACAGCAGCCAAGCCCAGCATCAGGTGGAACTGGCGCGTAATCGTGCTGGCCATTATCTGGTAACGGGCACGATCAATCGCCAGCCAGCAGAGTTTTTACTGGATACCGGTGCCACTGACGTGGTTATCCCTGAGATAATAGCAGGATCATTGAACATCAGCCGCGGCAGACCTATGCGGGCCATGACCGCCAATGGCCCCATCACTGTCTATGAAACCCGACTGGATGAACTGAGCATTGGCGCTATTACGCTGTTTGATGTGCGCGCTAGCATCAATCCGGCCATGCAAGCCTCACAAATTTTGCTGGGCATGAGTGCCCTGAAACAAATCGAATTTATTCAGCGGGGCGATTCCCTGACCCTGACTCAATACCTGGAATAATCATTATGCCAAACCTGGATACCACCAAAGATTTATTCGCCGACCTGGTTGACACCGTCGCCCGCGCACTCGCTGAAGACTGCGGCACCGGCGATATTACCGCAGAATTAATTGATATTGAGACCACCGCCAACGCCGCCGTGATCACCCGCGAGAAGGCTGTAATCTGCGGTCGACCCTGGGTCACGGAAGTATTTCGTCAGCTAGACCCGAGCCTGACCCTGGACTGGCAAGTGGACGATGGCGACCTGGTTGCCCCGAATCAATTACTGTTTACCGTGACAGGTCACGCGCGCCAAATATTAACTGGCGAGCGCACGGCCCTGAACTTCCTGCAGACCCTCTCGGGCACCGCAACCCGAACCCGGCACTACAGCGATCTGATCAAGCACACTCAAACCCGGCTGTTGGATACCCGTAAAACCCTGCCAGGTCTAAGGCTGGCTCAAAAGTATGCGGTAGCCTGCGGTGGTGGATTGAATCATCGGATCGGTTTATTTGACGCATTCCTCATCAAGGAAAATCATATTCAAGCTTGCGGCTCCATCACTCGGGCCATTCAACGGGCACGCCAGCTACACCCGGGATGCAAGGTCGAAGTCGAAGTCGAAAATATGCCGGAATTCCAGGAAGCGCTGATCGCCCAACCCGACTGGATCATGCTGGATAATTTTACCCTGACGGATATGCGCGACGCCGTCAGCCAGGTGCCCGCCACCATCAAACTCGAGGCCTCCGGCGGCATCGAGTCGGAGACGGACTTGGTGGCCATTGCCGAGACCGGCGTCCATTTCGTCTCCATTGGCGCGCTGACCAAACACTGCCAGGCCGTGGATTTATCCATGCGGTTTCGCTGAGCCTAGAAACTCGGCGAAGCACTGGTCACCGCGGTTTTTTCAGCACGTAAATCCCACATCACTTTATTAATAATCAGCGGGTCCACCGTCGCCACCAATTTTTCCAGCGCCGGCAGGTCATGGCGCGCCTGGGCCCGCTGGATCAACAGAGCGCAGACCCGTTCGCGGTTTTGCCAAAAGCCATCTTGCCGCTTATTGACCCATTTCAGCGCATCGCCGGTGAGCACCTCATAGGCCGCTTCTGGCTGGCCATTACGTTCGAGAAAATCGACAAAGGCCAACTGCACGTCCACGGCGATGGGCCGCAGGGCCACTGCCATTTCAAAGTGTTGCAAAGGCGTCAGTTCGATTTCCGGTAACGCCAGAAGCTCTGGGTTTTGCTCTAAAAATTCAGCGAACTGGCGCCTGACGCCGGAATGGTAGGGGTTGATGCGCAGTGCCGCCTGGTATTCCAGAGCCACAGCAACAGCCAGTGAATACCGAACATCCGGGTCTGTCTCATGATCGAAATTCAGCCGATAGAGCCTCGCCATGGCAATGCGTGTGCGAGAGTTG
>Ga0255758_10005563_pt1 | contig 10259 bp, 8 predicted proteins | sample 011ome_24_FD_179958 | JGI IMG/M metagenome (GOLD analysis project Ga0255758, IMG submission 179958) | Coastal salt marsh microbial communities from the Groves Creek Marsh, Skidaway Island, Georgia - 011513CT metaG (version 2) | ecosystem: Environmental > Aquatic > Marine > Intertidal zone > Salt...
AATAAAAATTTGATTGAATATTTTATAGACACAACAAAAGATAAACAAAATAAATATACACCTGGTACCAAGATTCCAATTTACAAATATCCAGGTTTTATTGAAGACAATATTGAATATGTTTTTTTAGGAGCATGGAACTTCAAGGAAGAAATTTTTAAAAAAGAAAAGAAATTTATCAAACGAGGTGGTAAATTTATTATACATACACCAATACCAAAAATTATATAAAAAATATTGTTTAGAGATAGTCCAAAAACATTGATAAGAATTTTAAAAACTAATATTCGATAGTTTTTTTATAATATCAAAAATTTATTTAAAAATTAAATCTGAATATTAATTAAATTTTGTAGTTTTATTTAGATCAACGTTATTTTCTCAAAATATAAATTTTTCAAAGTGCTGACTCAATTTTTTCAATTTCATTAATTATAAGTTCATTAATTAGGTGACTTCCTTTTAAAGACGGATGGTGGTTATCAATATAAAATACAATTTCATCATTATGTGTCATACACTTACCTTTGAAGGTTGTATTGCAAAATAATGTATGCGGATAGATCCTATAAATATTATCACCACTAATAGAGTCTAATAATTCAAAACTAGATTTTGTTCTTCTTTTATAGGCTTTATATGAGGTTGTTAGGTATTCGAAATTAAAATCTTTAGAAAATTTATTTTCTCTTTCGATCCACTTAAGATAAATTTTTTTATTTGGGTCAAAATCAACTTCAGGAATAGGATACATTAAAATTATCTTATTATTTTTTGAAAGATTTAAAACTTCATTTCTAAACGAAGTTTGCAAATCATTATACTTGCCGACAGAAACATAATCTCGATGCCAATTAACTTTTTCTTCATTAATATTTTGACTAAATTCAAGATTTGTTAAGTGTGCAGGAAATCTTGCAACAAATATGATGATAGCATCATTCTCTTTAGATAAAATCTTTTTTAAGTTTTGAAAATACTCATCTGTACATTTATTATCTATTTTTCCAGTTTTTGGAATAATCATATTAAAACCTGGATAAAATGAACAGGCGCCAACAACAGAAGTGATAAATTGATAATTTTTGTCTATAATTTTATTTTTTAAATCATACATTATTGATCCCGCATGACTATCACCAATTAGATAAACTTTTTTACTTGAAGATATATTAAAACTACATCTGTCAGTGTTATTAAAACAATATTCACCATTTGCATTTCTCAATAAATGCCAAAATCTCCATGATTCTTCAAATATATTTCTTTTAAAAATATCATGTTCCAAATTTTTAGCCAAAATTTCTGGTAATCTATCTTTGTATCCTGCTTTATTTATAACTTTAAGACTAAATATAATTGAAATTAAAAAAGAGATTATAATTAAACTTGATAAAATCTTAAAACTAAAATTTTTATTTCTAGTTGGCTGCTCAATAAAATAATAAGTAAGAATTGATAAAATAACAATTATCACTAACAATAAACCTAAAGGTAGTTTATCATCACCTATTTCGTTAATTCTAACAAAAGCAAAAATAGGATAATGCCAGAGGTATAGTGAGTAAGAGATAAGACCAACACCTACAAATATTTTAGTAGAGAGCAATTTGGTAACTATTTCATTTGAATTAGAAAACCAAATTATTAGACATGCACCTAAAATTGCTGGCAATGAATGTAATGATGGGTGTGGAAAATGAAGCTTAAAAAAAACTATAGTAAGTATAATTAAAAACAAACCGATACTTGGCATTATCAAATTAAATAGCTTATTTTGACTTCTGTGACCTTGTTTTATCTCAAAATATGCCAAAATTGAACCAGCTAGCAATTCCCATATTCTTGTGTGAATAAAATAAAAAGAAACAGATAAAGAATTTTTACTACTCCAATCAGCAAGACCTAAACTAATAATAAATCCAAAAATGAAAATATGAATTAAATTTTTTTTAAAATATCTAAAAATTATAAAAAAAACTAATGGAAATAAAATATAAAATTGTTCCTCGACAGAAAGCGACCAAGTATGAAGAAATGGTTTTAGTAATCCACTTTCTGCTCCATATTCCTGACCTGAAAAATGAAAATAAAGATTAGAACCAAAACCAAGTGAATAAAGAACTGACTTTGAAAAATCTAAAAAACTACTAGGTAAAAGATACATCCAAGCAAATGGTAACGAGGCCAGTATTACAACTAATAAAGCAGGCAGTATTCTTCTAACTCTTCTTTCATAAAAATTTCTAAATGAAAAAAAACCAGTTGTTATTAATTCTTTTAAAATAAGAGAGGTTATTAAATACCCTGATATCACAAAAAAAATATCGACACCTATGAATCCACCCTTAAAAGGTTTTTGACCTAGAATAATTATTTGAGCATGATACAAAATAACGGAACTAACTGCGATTGCTCTTAAACCATCTATTTCGGGACGATAATTAATTTTCATAAATTCTTAAGTAATTTAATTATAATTAAATTTTACCGATTGAGTATATCTTTATAAAAAATAGTGTCTTTTTTTAAAAAAGTTTTCAAAAACTTATATCATTACCAAATAAAATATATAGTTTTTACATTTAAAATTATATAAATATAGTAGATAACTCAATTATTCACTTGTATTTTAATATCTATAAGAATTTATAAATAAAAACCTTGTATGAAGTATAAAAAAATTATTATGACCGGTGGAAGTGGGAGATTTGCAGAAGTATTTAAAAAATTTTATAATAGAAAAAATATTTTTTTTCCATCAAAAAAAACTTTAAATTTAGTCAACATAAATTCTATTCAGAAATATGTAAAAAAAATTAAACCAAATTATTTAATTCATTGTGCTGCATTATCTAGGCCCATGGAAATACATGAAAAAAATATAGAAGAGAGTATTTCAAAAAATATTATTGGAACTTGCAATGTTGTAAAAGTTTGTAATCAAGAAAAAATTAAATTAATTTATTTTTCCACTAACTATGTTTATGCCGGAACTAAGGGAAATTATTCAGAGAATGATCCTGTTTTTCCAATCAATAATTACGCTTTATCTAAGTTAGGAGGAGAATGTGCTGTCCAAATGTATAAAAATTCATTAATTTTAAGAATTTGTATGTCAGAAAAACCTTTTATTCATAAAAAAGCATTCAATGATGTTGAAACTAATTTTATGTATCATGAGGACTTTGCAAAAAACTTATTAAAACTTATAGACAAAAAAGGTATTATTAATGTTGGTGGACCAAAACAAATTGTTTTTAATTTTGCTAAAAAAACTAATCCAAATGTAAAACCTATATCTGCAAAAAAAATGATGGGTAAAAAATTTCCTCTTAAACAATCAATGAATATTAACAAATATTTAACAATAATAAAAAAATAATATTATTTTTTAATATCTTTTAAGTACTTCTTGATTAAACTATTTTCATAAATTTTGTACAAATAACTTCTTCTAGAAACTTTTTTTTTAATTAAATTTATAACATAATTTATTTTTTTTGGATTGGTATTGGTATCACCTTTGTTAAATCGATAATCATCAAAAAAAATTCTTAACAATTTGTTGTTTTCAAGATTTTTTGATTTGATCAATTTTTTTTTAGCTATATTTATAACTGTTATTGAGTCAAAATATTCAATAGAGTTAACAATTCTAGATAAATAATTAAGTTTTTTTTTTATCATTGGATTTCTCCTATGAAGTGTTTCAATAATTTGAAAAGTAAAATTTATAAATGAAAATTTAGATGGATTTTTGAAACCTTTGTCTTTCATAAAACTTGTATGAGTATCCTCCACTATTATCATGCCATTATGCTTGATATAATTGAGAGATTCCATTAAGGTGGTAATTTGCTGAAGGTTTGTATGACCACCATCATCAATTAAGATGTCAACTTTTCCAACTTTTTTATAAAAGTTTTTCCAAAAATTAGGATTAGATTGATCACCAATATGTATTTGAAAACCATTGAGTTCAAGTTTTTTTGCTTCGGGATTTAGTTCAATGCCAATAATTTTTGCTTTTTTTCCAAAATAATTTCTCCACATAAATAATGAACCACCATTTCCAATACCTACTTCCACTAATGTAATTTTTTTATTTTTAAATCTCTTAAACAAATTTTCGTAAATTTCGAAATAATTATTCCACTTAATTGAATATTTGGGTGCAGATCTAAATGATTTTTTTAAGCTGTTCATAAAGTTTGGAATTATGAGTTGACTTTAATTAATATATAATTTGTATTATAAATCTATTTAATTTTAAAAACTATGTTTGAATTTATTGACTATGATCGTTATTTATATAAATGTGTTTTCCTAGTTTTTGCTGGTTTTACTCTAAGATATGTCTTAATAATTTGTGGACAACGATGGGCCAACACATATCATCATCTTGGCTCATACTTATTATTGCCAATCATTTCTTTAGTAATAAGTACTGTCATAAAAGATGATATTGCTTTGTCATTAGGAATGATAGGAGCTCTATCGATAGTTAGATTTAGAAATCCTGTTAAGAGTCCTTTTGAATTGGTAATATTCTTCGCTTTGGTTACTCTTGGAGTAACTGCAGGTGTCAGCATTGGCTTATGTCAAAGTTTATTTGCTGTAATTGTAATAGTTTTACTTGGTATCAAAATATTGGACACTTTTTTAAAAAAATTTCTTAATCTCAACCTGTTTCAATACTCTTTTGGAGATGGAAACATATCCTTTTCATTAGAAATAGAAACTTCAAAAGATTTAGAGTTATTAAGTGAACACAAAGGGTTAATAGGTTCTTTCAATGATAAAAAAAATAATACTTATAACTATAGATTAGTTTTTAAAAATAGGAATGAATTATTTAAATTTAAAAATAAATTAACAAATATTGAAAATATAAATAGTATCAGATCTGACTTGCAATCTTAAAAATGTTTTCTAAAATTTTAGTTTTAGTTTTTCTTATAACAATAGTATTTTTTTCTAGCTTTAAAGAAAATTTAAATCCTGCAAGTTTTAAAAATTCAAAAAAAACAAATCAATGTAGTGAATTAAATTACAAAGAACTTGATTACATTGAAAATCTAAATTTTTCTGATTTAAGTTTTGAGTTATACATTAAAAATAAAAAAAAATGGAAGACAAGTCTGTTAGAAGCACATATACAAAGTCATAAGAATAAACTTGCATCATCTCAAGGCATTAAATTTTATAATATCTCTAAAAGACATAAAGGTTTTATCAAAATAAAATCAGATAAAATTGAATGTACACTTAAGGCTAGTATTAGACCACACGGAAATTTTGAAGATCATAGAACTGGAAATATGCCAAGTTTGAACATCAACCTTAAAGAAGGAAATATAAAAGGAATTACTCGTTTTCTGTTGTTAAAACCAGAAACAAGAAATGGAAATAATGAAATATTTACAACAATTTTATTTAAACATGCTGGTTTTTTGGCACCTAAAACTTTTAAAACTGAGCTATTTTATAATGATCAAAAATTTAATGTTATTTTTCAAGAAAAAAGAGCAAAAGAAATGCTGGAACGAAATAATTTAAGGGAAAGTTTTATGTTGGAAGTTGATGAAAGATTTTATCGACTTGATCCTGCAGAGGCAAAACACTTTTCCTTATATGGAGTTTCAAATTCTAAGCTTGTATTAAAAAACGAAAAAAATAGAATTATAGCCGAATATGCTACTTCATTGTTAAATGATCTTAATAGAATTCATGTAAAATTAGAGAGAGATATTAAAGATTTCTCAACATTATCAAGAATTTTAAATAAAGATTATTTTGAAAGACTCGATGTTTATGATGCACTTATGTATGCACTGTATGCAGGTCATGGCATAGAATATGATGATAGAATATTTTATTTTGATTCCTTTTCTAGAAAGTTTCTACCAATATATTATGATGGTATGGCAAACATATTGGATTTAAAAAAAAATAAATTATCGAAAAGAAGTTTAGCTAACATAGATAAATTTATGCCCTCTGGAAAAAGAGGTGCAAATCAAGCATTAAAAATTATAGATAAAATTAACTTAGAATATTTGCAATCAGATTTAAAAAAAATGGGTATTTTTATAGATAACGAAGAATTATATTTAATCATTAATAATATAAAATCAAATTTGTCATATTTAAGTTCATTAAAAGAAGATCGATTATATAAAATTACTGCAATTCCAGATAAAGAAATAATTGATAGCAAAATTAATTCTTACAATAAATCCTTAAAGAGAAATTTTGTCTACTATTCAGACTATTTCCAAAAATTTATAATTTGTGAATTTAATAAGATAAATTGTAGAGATTTTATTACAAACACTAAAGATATTAGTGAATTATTAAGGCAAAATTTATCTCATGATCAAACTCATTATATTTATTTGGGGCAAAATTTATTGGGTTCTTCTTCAGAAAATTTTTATTATAAAAATTTTGACAAAATTGTAAAAAAAAAATTCAATATTAAAAATATAAGTAATGAAATTAAAATTTTTTACAATAAAGAGATAAGTATTGATTTTTTTGAAGAAAAAAAAGAAATTTATATAAAAAATTTTGGTCAAGAAAAGGTTGTTTTTTTTGATTCAAATTTGAAAAATTGGAGTATTTTTTTCTCTAAAGATCAATTGGCTGATAGAAAAAATGAAATATCAAATATTACTAGATCTGATGAATTTGGTTTAACTGGTTGTTTAACTTTTTTAAATTCAAAAATTCAAAAACTTAAAGTAGAAATGGAAAACATGGAATGTGAAGATTCTATTAATTTTATAAAAACAATTGGAGACGTGGAAAAAATAAAAATAAAAAACTCAAAATATGACGGAATTGATGCAGATTTTTCTGAAATTTATTTTAAAAATATTGATATTGAAAACAGTGGTAATGATTGTTCAGATTTTTCATATGGGAGTTATGAGATAATATACTCAAATTTTGATCAATGTAACGATAAGGCTATATCAGCTGGTGAAAAAAGTTTATTAAAAGCTGATAAAATTAAAATTTCTAATTCAAATATAGGTATTGCCTCAAAAGACAACTCAAAAGTTTTTTTAAAGAATGCTGAAATTAATAATGTTGATAATTGCCTATCTTCATATAAAAAAAAACAAGAGTTTTGGGGCGGATACATTTATTTAAATAAAATTGAATGTTTAAATTCTAATAAACTAATAGAAAAAGATAAATATTCAGAAATAATTATAAAAAATTCCATTTAAAAATAGATTTATTTTAAATGGTTTTTTAAAATTAAATAATGATTAAAATTAAACTATCTTTTTTAAAAAATGAGTTTCAGAGTAGAAGATAAATATATTGTTAATAATGAAGATAAAATTAAAATTTTATCATTTATAGAAAAATCTAGATTCGAAAGAGAATTTAATAATAGAGATATTACAAGTATTTATTTTGATGATAAAAATTTATCTATGTTTCGCGACTCTGAAGAAGGCTCAACGCCACGAAAAAAAATTAGAATAAGATTTTATGAAAATAAATATAAAGATTTTGTATTAGAAAAAAAAATAAATAGTCAAGAAGGTAAATATAAGATTACTAAAAAAATTAGTTTTGATAATTTAAATCACTATAAAAAAAATGGTTATTATGATTCACTGTATGGAATTTGCTATCCAGTACTAAAAGTAAATTATAATAGATATTATTTTAAAAAAAAAAATTATAGAATAACCCTTGATAGTAATATTAATTTTAAAGACTCGATTTATTCAAATTTTAAATATTTTGAAAATTTTTCTATTTTAGAAATAAAAATATCGAATAAATTTAATATTCCTTTAGAATTAGAGCAATTACCATTAAATAAAATTAGATATTCAAAATACTCGGAAGGTATAAAAAAAATATATGACAGAATCGATAAATATAGAATATATTTTTAATTCAAATAAAAAACAAAACAAAAAAATGTGAATTTATAAAAATCTAAATCTTCTATCTTCTCTTGTTTATATTTAAGTAGATGAAGAAAAGAGATGCTGATGTTTAGTCTGTATATGATGTATGCTTACTAACTAAGTAATACTACTAATATTCAATGAAATTAATATAAATAACTTAAATTGAAAGAATTGATTTTACATGCAATGTATAATCTTATAATCAGTTAAAATTCCAAACAAAATTTTTATTATCTATAATGTTGAAAATAATTAAAACAAAAATTAAAGATCTTCTAATTATCAAAAAAGAAACGTATAGAGATAAAAGAGGCTTTCTAAGAGAATTATATAAAGAAAACCTACTTTCAAAAAGATTCATTTTTGAAATTTTATCTAATTCAAAAAAAAATGTGATTAGAGGACTCCACTTACAAAAAAAAAATTCACAGGGTAAGTATGTAACTGTTCTAAATGGTAAAGCCTTTGATGTTGCCGTTGATTTAAGAAAGAATTCAAAAACTTTTGGTCAATATGTTTCAATTATTCTATCTGGAAAACAGAATGTGTCATTTTACATTCCTGAAGGATTTGCCCATGGTTTTTGTGCGCTAGAAGATAACACTATCATGCATTACAAATGTACAAACTATAGAGATGAAAAATCTGAATTAGGTTTAATCTGGAATGATCCAAAACTAAATATAAAATGGCCAATCAAAAAACCTATCATATCAAAAAAAGATAGTAAAAATTTAGGTTTTGAACATTTGATAAAGAGGCTATAAATTAAATTTATTTATAATTATTATATTAATTAAAATTATGAAAAAAGTATTTTTAAATTTGTTACAACAACCAATAACCAATTCATACTTAATCAATACTAAATCCTCAACCTTGAAAAAAGAATTTTTTTATAATTTATCCATGATTATTAATTTAAGTAATTTTTTAGTATCAATTAAAAAGCCTGTTAATCCAAAAATTCAATATACAGATATATACGCTCATAGAGCTTCACAATCTAAAACGATGAATTTATCTTTTAAAAAAATAGCAGAAAAACTTAAAAAAAAGTTTAGACCAAAATTAACTATGGAAATTGGAAGTAATGATGGAGTTTTTTTAAAAAATTTTCATAAAAAAGAAATTGTTGCTGTTGAGCCATGTAAAAATCTTGCGCAAATTACTAATAGAAATGGATATCTGACTTATGATAAATTTTGGGATACAAACCTTGCAAGAAAAATCATTAAAAAAAGAGGTAAAATAGACCTTATTTACTCTGCAAACACTATTTCTCATATACCTAATTTAAAAGAGGTTTTTAAGGCAATTTCAATCTGTCTTAACCATAATGGAGTATTTGTCTTTGAGGATCCATATATAGGTTCTGTATTAAAAAATAATTCATATGATCAATTTTATGATGAGCATGTTCATGTTTTTTCTCAATTAGCAATTTCAAATTTATTAAATCCTCATAAATTAAAAATTATAAAAACTGAAATTCTTAGTACACATGGTGGTTCAATAAGATTTTATGTGGCTAAGAAAGATTCTAAATATAAAATTTCAAAATCTGTAAAAAAAATTTATGATTCAGAAATAAATCTAAAATTAAATAAATTTTCTACTTACAAAAAATTTAGTTTACGAGTTCAAAATTCAAAAAAACAACTAATGAAACTATTAAAAAAACTTAAAAAAGCTAATAAAAAGGTAATTAGCTATGGAGCTACATATAAATCTGCAACAATTTTTAATTACTGTAATATAGATAAAAGTTTAATTAATTATGTCGTCGATACAACCAAAAATAAACAATGGAAATACACACCAGGTAAGCATTTACTAATAAAACCTCCAATCGATATGATTAAAGAAAAAATTGACTACGCCTTTTTAGGAGCATGGAATTTTTCAAAAGAAATTATGGCTAAAGAAAAAAAATTTATCAAAAATGGTGGAAAATTTATTACTCATGTTCCTAAAGTAAGAATAATAAAGTGATATGAAGACCAATAAATTAATTGATTGGTTAAAAAGTCAAAAAAAAAATAATAAAATTAGAATAAAGAAAAAAAAAATAAATTTATTAAGAGATTGGATATTCAAAGACAATATAATATTCCATAAATCAAAAAATTTTTTTTCAATAAAACCTTTTTTATTTCAACAAAAAAATAAAAAAAGATTCCAGCCACTAATACTTCAAAAGGAACATGGTATTTTAGGAATTATAAAACAAAAAAAAGGGGGTAAAGACTATTATCTTTTACAATCAAAAATTGAACCTGGTAATATTAATGGAATACAAATTTCTCC
>Ga0255758_10005565_pt1 | contig 10258 bp, 12 predicted proteins | sample 011ome_24_FD_179958 | JGI IMG/M metagenome (GOLD analysis project Ga0255758, IMG submission 179958) | Coastal salt marsh microbial communities from the Groves Creek Marsh, Skidaway Island, Georgia - 011513CT metaG (version 2) | ecosystem: Environmental > Aquatic > Marine > Intertidal zone >...
AAAAATAACCGGTATTACCCTCTTTGTGAAATCCGAGTTCTAGTATAAAACAGGTTTTTCGTAACCACCACATAGAATTGTATATATCACACGCGTTCGTATTAATACATTTGTATATATCTTTTGTACTACCTTTGGGGTACACGTATATTTTATCATCATCCGTACCGAGTATTTCGTCGAGTGTTTCTGCGGGAGCTTTCAATTCATCCCACGTTTGTATATCAGAATCTTTTGCCGTTATATCAGATACTAATGCGGTAAAATCGTTTGAATCTAACGAAACTTCCCCTGAATAAACTTTCGTATCGTCACTTATACTGTTATAATACACGCTAAGTGTATTGGTACCTATAATTGCAGAACCAAACTTTTTATTTTCAATGGCATTCAAACTCACGTCCATGAAGTTTTGAAGGTTCTGAGGTGATTTATCCTCGGTTTGGTGTATATTATTACCATTTTTATCGTATAAAACCAAGATCCATTTATTTACAGAATCAGAAACACCCGCCTTGTTTCTCCAATTAATACCGAGTGAATTTATCGTATACTTTTCTTCTGTAGAAAGTCGATACTTACACCAAAGTAAAATGATAAATAGAATGATAAGAACTATAAGAAGTATCATTTTATATATCACGAGATTTTTATAAAGAATTAATTTTATTGTTTTGTAAACCCAACGTTCATGTTCTCCCATAAAGTTTCAGTATTTATTTCACTTTGGTTTTTAAAAACTATAGTACTACCGTCTAAAGTTGCGTAACGATATTCATTATCAGACGATCCGTCTCCTACCCTTATAATTCTATAAGTAGTATCTCCGTCATCGTCTTTATTAGGTTGTATGAGTGTAAACAACTTTTTATTGGTAGAAGTACCATCCGTTTTTAATGTATTATTATCATCGATATAAAAATAGTTAGTGTCTATTTTAAAGTATACGTACGCACTTCCCGTTGTAGGGTCATTTTCTAACTGAACATTATGTCTTTCGGCATTTCCGAATTCAAGTTTATATTTTATTTGCGTATATTCCTTACCAACTGTTTGAGAACTCGTATCTGGCGAAAACGTTTGTGTCATGGGACTAATTATTCTCAACGACATGTCAAGGTCTTCAGTTTGTATGGGTATACCGTCACCACCCTTGTATAAATATTTTTCGGCTATATCGTTTGGGTACGCTGGATCTTCTACATATTGCGCTTTTACCGTAATATAGTTTCGTCCGATCACGTTATACAAATTATTTTTAAGACATTCAGTCATACCATCATTAATAGTATCTACATACTCGGTACAGGTACTCAGTACACCCGGTACTGAATTTGTATCGTTATCGAACGTAATATCCAAATCGGATTCGCTAAAGTTCGTAAAATATTTCATATTTGCATCGGAATTTGATACTGGTCTAGTTATAACGTACGTATCTATACTATGACCAGTTCCTGACGTATCGTACGTCAATTCACCTTCCGATAAAGGACCGGTCTTGTTCATAGTTTCGCCAAATACGTACCTCTTAAACGTAAGTTTTTTAACGTTTGTAAACCCGGAAGTATTTTTCCATTTAAACGATATTTTTACATTTTTAGACAAAATCTTTTCGATATCTTTATTTTCATACTCGTATTTTTCAATCTCGTACGTACTCGTAGGACCTCCTAAATACGAATTGTTTGAAATTAAAGAGGATGAACTCAACGCCTCCGCATCGTTTGTAGGGGTTATTGTTTTAACATACGCATCATCGCTATATGCTATAAAAGGCATTGTTATATTCTTTTTAGAACTCGTGTCTTCCTCAGTATCCGTATCCGTATCCGTATCCGTATCCGTATCCGTATCCGTATCCTCTTCGTCCCCTGATATTAAATACCAACTCACGAGTATAGTAAAAATAACAATTGTTATAGACACTAAAATTAATACCGTATTATTTGATTTATTATTAGCTAATAAATTACTAATATTAAATGCCATTATTATAATACTCGTATATTTTTTTACGTAGTGACATCATCTGAAAATGTAAATTTTTGATATCCAGTTTTTACAGCTTCACTAGAAGTTTCAGGTACCTTTTCCTTTGATTTAATAATTTCATTACCGTCAAAATCCAATAACTTAACAAACGTACCCATCCATTGTTTTTTCCACCAACTACTTTTTGTACTATTCCACACTTCAACTTCATCTATTTCTGACACTTTGTACTTTTTCTTCAATTTCATCTTAATCCAGTTACTCTTGGCTTTTGATGATACAAAAAAAGTAGTTAAAGGACCAACCATTTCGTTCTGGACAAACGGTATCTTCTCTGGATTATAGGGGTTACTTCCATTCAACCAGTAACTCGAGGACGATACACTACTATATTCAGTACCTTTAGGGATATTATCATCATCATATACACCAAAACCTGCTACAATATCTTCGCCACCCGACATTACTTTAATTTTATGAAGTGCCAAATAATGTTCATAATCTGACTCAAACCCGACCCATACGTATTGTACTATAGCACCCTCCTCTTCCTCTTTAATATATATATCCGCGTGTTCAACCTTCGATAAATCGATTAAGTACGCCGCACCTACATTAACATTCTTAGATTTTGCTTCCCCGGGTGCACCAATAATAGCGTATTTATCCGAAACGGAAACGGAACTTCCGAAAACTGCACCATCTTGACGTTCAGGTGCAAATACCTGTGTTCCCATATCCAATCTACCGTATATACGTTTGTATATGGTTACAGCACCTTTTGATTTACCCGAATCTTCTCCAATGATTGCGTAATCATTACTTAATGATACGGCGCGCCCGAAACTGGCCCATTGACCAGCACCTTCGCGAGTTATAGCGTCTCCCATTTGTACCCAACCATTATTACCACCGCTTTTTTCATACATGTATGCTTTATTATCTCCTGGTGCTCCGATAAGCATGTAACCATCCGAAATAGAAATAGAATGTCCAAATGATCCAGTTCCTTCAAGTGTTTGAATTTTAGACCATTCACCGCCCGAATCTCGTTCGTATATGTGTACGTTATTGTTTACGCCCATGGCTATGGTATCACCCGAAACGGTAATGCTATCACTGTAGTGGTCAGTTATTTCTTTACGATCAGTTTTCTCGGTCTTCCAATTACCCAATTGGTCTTTTTCGTATATGTATATAATTGATGTATACGTTCTTGATGCATTATAAGAGCCACTACTTAGTTTCACGGTAGCTTGGGGTACAGTAACTACTGCATAATCGTCAGAAATAGCAACAGATTTACCAAATTCAGAATTAGGTGGATTATCAGAAACATATCTATTTTCCGTTAAAACTTCAGCTTTTCCACCATCAATTTCCATTACATCACCAATTAACCCTCTATCACCGATATCGTATAAGTACACTTTACTTTGTTTATACGCACTCACAATTATGTGTTTATCCGACATAGCAACGGAAGATCCGAACGATTTGGACCAATCGGGATGTGTACTCCCCACGATAGTGCGTTTGAAATTTCGATCGTTATTGTATAAGTGTACACTACCATAACAAGAAGAGCAATTATACGGTTGTCCAGCCAATGACCACTTACCGTTAGTAACAACTGAATTACCTAACGAAGTAGAACTATCTTGACTACTCGTTAACCTAACTATATCACTTTCCTTAATTTTTAGTTCTTTTCGTATTCTTGTTTCTATGGGAGTAAAATCATCGCCCACACTCCTTTTATAGTCTTCAAAGGGTGTTACATACATGTCGGAACTATTGATCAACTCTGCGGTTTTATTAGGGTTTAAATCATCAACGGTTTCCCATTTGACAATATCATCAGGTGGTAAGTAAAGTGTCATGGCGTCAGAAGACGGGTATTTTACTGTAAGTGTTTGATCGTGGTTACCCTCGCATGCGGTTCCCGTACCCGTTCTTTTTTGTGTAACATTATATTTCCAATCTTGACACATTAAATAATCTTTATTATCACAATCTTCAGTTAGGTCACCATCTTTTATCCAAGAACCTTTACAATCAATATTATTTTCATCTTGTACGCGGTGGTCTTCAAAAGCATCCGCAAACGTTAATGGTGTGTTTACCAAGTCTGGGTTTTCATTAGGATTTTTTTTATCGTCCTCAATTTCCGTAAACGTTGAATAATTTGTTAAAGTATTGACACTAGGCCAATTCACAGTAATAATCTCATTACTATCTTTTATACATTCTGTGCCTTCGCCGATACCTTCTACACTTATATTATACCTCCATTTTTGACACGTATAGTCACCCGTAGTTCCAGCTGCACTTTTATCACATGAATATTCATTTCCATCTTTAACAAATTCGGCGACACAGTCTTTGTTATGATCAGTGTATATATCAGTATCCCAATCTCTTGATGTAAAAGTATCTTTACCTAACGGATCAAAAAAATTTGTTATTTCTCTGTTAAAATCTTGTTCATTCAAATCTAAAGGATCAGAAGTATATAAAAGTTTCTTAATACCATTTTTATGGATGTAATATAAGTATATTTTGATACCTGTTATTTCACTCGAGTCTTTAAACGCGTAACCTTTTAGTAATTCAACGGTAGGTGTATCCGTAAAATTGTTAAAAAAATTACTACTATCCTTTGTAATAGTTCTCGTTTCAAATGGTGCATACCCATCTTTCTTAACAACGATTACCCATTTATAAACGGATTCGTTTACACCATTAGTATTATTCCATTTAAAATTGATTTTGTTTATTTTATATTTACCTTTACTATCATCGCCTTCTATTGTAATTTCGTAATTACTGTGTATTCGACCATTAAGTTTCACGGTATATTGTTTAGTACCCGGTGAATTTTCCTTCCAATTTAAATTAAAAGTTTCTCCTACACTTTCACGGAACGTATACGAAGTAATCTCATCGTCGTTTTCGTCGTGTATAGATACCGTATATTTAGGATTGGGTTTTGTAACATTACTAAAACTCACGGTAACATCTAAACCCGTGTTAGATAAACTAGTATAAAAAGTTGGCGGGTCTATGGGTACATACAGGTCGTTCACTGGAAGTATGTAATACCAGTTGGTAGTTCCATCATGAGTCAGAAATTCGATTTTGTCCTTTGGACTATCCGATCGAATCCAACTCCATTTATCATCATCTGAATTTTTACTAACCTCTCTAAAATGATAACTAGCTACACCGTTTTTATTTTTTAGTTTTACAATAGATTCGAATGATATCTCTTTATCAGTAGTATATTCTTCCGAAGAACCAGGGTAAAGATCCCACGCCTGTTTATCGGAATTTAACCTTAAATGATAAATTTTAAAATTTTCGGTGAATCCACTTTGTTTTATAATATTTAGTGTTTCGACTGGTTTAACCTGAACCCCGTAAAAATCAGTTCCATACTCAGTTTCATACCTTTCGAAATTATTGGTATACCATCGAAGTAAAATGAACAATAGAATGATAATAACAACAAGTATCATTTTATATATCACGAGATAATTATTACTATTTATTTATTCCGATTTTTCCGGTTTTTCTTCCTCAGTAGGTGTAGGTGTAGGTGTTGGCTTTTCCTTGGATAAGTAAACCGCGGCGAATATACCAGCAACCACTATAAGAATGGAAAAGATTATCATTGGAGATGCGTTCAATAATTGGTTACGATTCATGTTATTTTTTATACTATAGAAATATAAAAAATATTACCATACTATAAATGAATATTCGGCCTGTTACTACAGTTCTCACAGAAGCGCTTTTTATCGGTTTGATGTTACAACTTTTGGTCATGGGTCTTATGAAATTTGTCTATAAAGGTACGGGCGTGTTAATTATTGCGGGCGCGTTAATACATTTATTGTTTGAATACTCACCTTTCGGTAATATCAATGAAAAATGGTGTAAAATTATATTTAAATAAATAGTTTAGTCTATGTTAGAATTCATATCTTCTAAAAGAGCATCTTTATCCCTAATAAGTTCAATTAATTCGTCGTTTAAATCTTCCAGTTTGTGTTCAATTTCCTCGTTATACTGTACAAGGTAGGATTTGTAAAATTCTCGTTCATTCCCTACATTGTGACCTTTATCTAAAAGATTACCAATAGTATATCTCGATAATCGTATACCAAGTTCTTCCGCGCGTTTTTTCACGGCTTCTTTACGGACGTTTACAGTAATTCTCTGTTTTGGTTTTGTGTTACGTATCGTTCTCTGTGTTTGTAATATTTTTGTATCCAATCTTCGTAACTCAGCTTCGTCAAATTCGCGATTTACACTTCGTCTTCTGTTCATTTCATTAAACGCTCGAGGAACATTTATAGGTGGTATTATTACAGAGTTAACATAATTTAACAATTGTTCTCTTTCATCTGCATCTGCGGTAAGAACGATATCGTCGTCGCTTTCCTCGTTTTCTTCATAATATCTCGTCCTATTTCTATCCTCGGTAGCAAATGGTACTTCTGGCAATACAAACGTATCATCACGCATTACTTCTCTCATAATGAAATTTCCAATACCATCGTCATCGGATTCAGAATCGGAATTTGAATTTGGATTCGAAAGACTTTCATGTACTTTTTTTATCGAGTTGCACATTTCGAGATAATTTCCTTCAGGTATTATCTCGGAATTCAAGTCAATTAAACGCATTAAATTTGTAAGTTCGTCCATTTTTAATATCTTAGAAAAAAATAATATATAAAATCAACTAAGGTTTGGTATATCCACGTTTATTTCATAAAATGCGTCTATAATTCTATTATTTGCATTCATAAAATTACAAATGTTTTCCATTTCCAATTCAATGTTATCTAATTCTACAATGTACCCATTCTGTAAACCTCTAGAATGTTCATTAACTAAACGCATATAATCCGCGAAAAACTCTTGACTATTAGGAGCGTGACCAATACTTTGTAATTCCTCTATAGTAGTATATAATGGTAAATTTAAGGCACTACAATACGCAGTTAGTGCTTCTATTTTAAAACGAGAAGTTACACGGCGTCTTATTTTTAATTGTTTCAATAAATTTTTAAGTTCTTTTCTTTTTCTAACGAGTATCATACACCTTTCATATATAGAGTCGTATGGATTATTTTGTAAACTACGAGGTAGTACGCGGTTACGATTACGTGTATTTGTTTGATCATTTATATATACATCTCTTAGTTTATTACACATGTCTAAATAATCACCTTCGGGTATACTTTCCGAGTGATCGTCTATAAATGTCATTATTTTGTGAAGTGGGTTGTCACTTGACATTATTAATAAATACTATATTTTATTTTTTAATTACACTCTTTGAAAGTAAAAGCAAAGCCTCCACGGCTTCACCGATTTCTTTATGTTTTAAACAGAAACCGTTTTTACCGGCTCTACAATAACATTTTTCATAAGGACAATTCGGGCGCATTTTTAATGTAGTTTAGTTTAGTTTATTATTGATTTTAATTTGACTTAAGCTTCATATTCACTCAAAATTTCACCTTCTTCGATCTCGTCATCCGTTTCTTCTTCATCACTATCGATTTCTTCTTCTTCGTTATCGGATTCTTGAATACCCTCGTCATCAATATTTTCGGGTAAAATATTATAAAGTTTTTCCCATTTAACATACCCTTGAATTTCATAATCATCGATTAAATTATCTAAATCAATCTTATCAGAAACACCCCAATCATTTTCAAATAGCCATCTCCAATAACCAAGTTTATCTTTAGTTATAGTATATGGAAAAATTTCAACATTAGACTCTGTATTTTCAGATAATTCCTCCGATTTTTCCTCGATGTAAATGTTATACATGTAACTTAAAATGTCAAATTCATTTTTTAAACTATAATTTTTAGGTTGGTGAGAAAAAGTGATGAAATGCGCTTCACCGTAAGAAGTCTTTACTTTTTTTTTATGAATACCCATATATGCAACGTATTTTCTATTATTTTTTGTAATTAAATGTTCCGGGTATCCAAATTCAGCTCTTAAACCATAAACCTCGGATTTATAACCACAGAGTTCGGAACATAGATCATCGTAATTGTTAAGTTTAATGAGGGACGTACAGTTTTTTAATAATTCTTGTGTAAGGTAAGGCATTGTATTTGTATTTGTATATATAATATTAAAAGTCTAATTGTTTAAGTAAGATTACATTTTAGTGAACCATCGTGTTTTGTGAATCTTCACTCATAGTTTCGGGCTTAGAAGGTAAAGTTTTTGTAAGCTCACTCCAACGTAAATCTTGGTGAGCTATTTTATTTTTCGTGATAAATTTTTCACCCGATTTAATATCGGTAAAATATTTACTCAAATATTTAGTCCAGAAATCACTCTTATTACTACGAACAACTCGAGGAATAAGAATCATATCCTTTTTATCCGTAGATAACCTTTCCGAAACCATATCAATAAACGGTTCAATAATGCCACTACACCCTTTATTTTCGTGGAAAAACTCGATGTACCGAATATCATCACGGTCTTCATTTTTACTTAAACCGATATAACCAATATAATTAAATTTTTTAGGGTTACACTCAATAGGGAAATCACGTTCGGGTTTAAGACCCCAAATTTCCATATCCAGTTTCCCATCACTCGCAACGGTGGATAAAAGATCATCCATTTCCGTGACCTGTTCAAGTTCAGTGGTATTTTTTAATAATTGATAAAAGACAGACATTTTTAGATTTTTTTAATTAATTATTACATATTATCGAGCTCACTTAGGTCTTCGTTGTCTATTAATAATTCCTCTGCAACTATCTGATAAAAAGCCATTTTATACGCTAAAAACCCAATAAGTGTTGCACCCATATTAAAATCAAAGGGAAAATTCGATGAATTCCATAACGATTCTGATAAAGCAAGAATTGTAGGAACCAATAATCTTTTATTCAGACCTTGTGCTTTTTCTATATTATCGACGTAAGATGAAAGTGAATCTACGTATATATAAGACGCTAATGTACCAACACTCGCAGATATACCATCAACGGGTGTATGAAAAATAAAGTGATACGTTGAAACTGCAGCTCCGTACCTTAGAGTTGTTTTTTTAATTTTAGACTTTATTTGTTCGTATTCCGCTATACCTTCTTTTCTCCTAGTTGGGCAAGAAATCCTAAGTGTTTTTTGAGAAGGGTTTATTATATTTAACATTAATTAATATACATTACAATTTATTCATTAAGCATCTATTATATTATAATATATCAAGGTCGATATGTTCGTCACTGAAATATTTTTTTTTAAATTTTTTTTCTTTTTTAAGAAATTCTTCGGATCTCATTATCGATTCATTTATACGATCCTGGATATCGTTTATTTTTTTATCGTATATAAACGGATCTTTATTTATTGTTAAATGTCTCCATTTATCACCGAAAAGGGTTGTATATTTCAAATGACGTCTTTCGTATGACAATTCGTTTAACATTGTTCTGTATAAAACCAATGAATACGAATCATACTCTTCGCGGTTAAAATCTTTATGACAAAACTCTTCATAAGCCAGTGTTTTCATACGATTATACAATTGATCACCTCTATTTTCTGGTAAACGTTTTGATTCTTTCTTCTGAGAATCGTGTATTTCTTTTTTGCTCGCTTCTCCTCCTCTTCTTTCGGCATCTTCCAATGATTTATTAATACATTTCACAACTTTACGGCGATTTTTAGGTGCTAAGCATACCAAAGTACGAGCATTTGTTATTACACTTTCCATTTTATTTAACATTATTATTATTTATTTCTTTATTAGTGTTTAAAAAAAATATATTCTTAAAATAACATATGCATATTACTGATGTTTTAGGATGGACGGGGTGTACATTTTTAACTGTAAATATAATACCACAAATTTATAAAATTCGTATTACTAAAAGAGTTGAAGATGTTAGTACAACTTTTATAATAATAAACATATCTGGTTTAGTAATGTATTCAATTTACGCGTGGTATAATAATATATTACATATAGCTATTTCAACAACAATTAGTTCAATTTTTAGTATTTACTTACTATTTTTAAAATGTATCTATACCCTTGATTAAATAATTTGGATCCTGAAAATACTTGTTCTTAAATTCACGTTCTTTATTAGCGTTTAAAAAAAAATATACGACCCAAATTTCTCTCGCATTGAACCATTTGTAGCTATTTTAATACGCGTTTGTAACTCTTCAATCTCTAAATCATCTACCAATATAT
>Ga0255758_10005575_pt1 | contig 10247 bp, 8 predicted proteins | sample 011ome_24_FD_179958 | JGI IMG/M metagenome (GOLD analysis project Ga0255758, IMG submission 179958) | Coastal salt marsh microbial communities from the Groves Creek Marsh, Skidaway Island, Georgia - 011513CT metaG (version 2) | ecosystem: Environmental > Aquatic > Marine > Intertidal zone > Salt...
TATCACTACTGTACGGTCAGTATACTCATCGACAAGTCGTCTGCGGATCCACAAGCCTCGGCCATTTTCGCAAACCACGCTTGCCATTGCGCGTCCGTGTTTTGCCACGCTTGCGCCTGTTCGAGCGATGCTGCTGACGAATGGATATCGACAGATACCAATGCACCATCCTGGTGAATCGCAGGCGTGGCTGAATACGGTATCGGCGAATGCTGACTCTCGTAAGCAATCATCTCCTTAAGAAGGCTCATGCCTTTTTCGGCTTCTGCACACGGCCAGTGATATACCGCAATCAACTGCCCACTGCTGGCCGCGGGCATGACGGCCCCGCTCTTCTCGTGGTGACCCGCTGCTGCAAGCCCAGGCACCAGCATACCGATCCCAAATATGGCGATGGTGTTTCTTAGTTTCATTTGCGCTCTCCTAAACGCTGGGGCGATGATCATTACACCCCCCAACCATTTTTTATTGAGGATCCTGATACGAGTAATAACCCGCGGTCGGGATCATGACATGGGCGCCCGACGTGCCGGGGAACATCACATAGGGTGCACCGGTATTGAAGTCGGCGCTCATGCCATCTAGCGAGGAAGGGTCTTTGGGGAGAAGCATCAGATGCGGCCCAGACTCAATCCACTGTGAGGGATCCTTGGCATCCGCCTTGTTGAGCACACCTGCGGTGGTGTTGTCCTCGCCCACATCGCCGTGCAGCATCCACATGAAGGTGTCGCGCTCGAGCTCCGGTGCCTCACCGGCCATAAAACGCGTCATCCACTGCATACCCACGTCGTCAGTGCATACGGGCATCGCTGCGTGGGCACTTTCCCAGCCGCCCTCAGGCGCCGGCCGCGGATTACCCACCATGCAGGTCCATCCGTTACTTCCCTCTCGCAGCACTGAACCGTCGAGACCCAACACCGTGGCATTAGCGCCCAGTGGATCAGGTGCTGCCGACGAGTAGGCCCAAATCTGCCACTCAGCTCCGTCATGCGCACCCTCCGGCTCCCCCGCGAATGAGGCCACACTCAGCGCCAATATTGCGGCACCAATACAACACTGCTTGATCATAAAATTCCCCTTTGCGTATTCGCTCAATTGTTTTTTTTCAGCGCCCACCATAGCGGGGGCTTTCCCCACTCTATGGCAACTGGCCTGCAACAACAAATGGGGCCTCAATCAGAACTCGACACAGATCTTGCCAAAGTGTTGCTGCGACTCCTGATAACGAAAAGCCTCACCCAACCCCGCCAGCGGGAACGTCTGGTCGATCACCGGCTGCAAGTCATGGGCCTCGACCGCCGCGATCATGTGGGCCTGATCAGCCTGGCTGCCTACGGTGATGCCGCTGATACGCCCATTTTTAGTCATTAGGGCCGCCGTGGGCACCTCGCCGGCCCAACCGGTGAGGACACCAATCAGGCTGATACAGCCGTCGACGGCGAGGGCGCTGATGGACTGAGGGAGATTACCGGGTCCCCCGACCTCAACGACCAGATCAACCCCTCTTCCCCCTGTGAGTTCAAACGCCTGCTCGCCCCAATTGGCGTGCGCTTTATAGTTGATCAAATGCTCCGCACCCAGCGCGCCCAACCGCTCGAGCTTGGCGTCGGAGGAGGAAGTCGCGATAACGCGACAGCCCATCATGCGGGCTATTTGCAACGCCACTACCGATACCCCGCCGCTCCCCTGCACCAGCACCCAATCCCCGGGCTTCAAGTCAGTCTCCACCACCAACGCACGCCACGCCGTTAACCCGGCGCAACTCAGTGTCGAAGCGGCAGCAAAATCAAGGTTGGTGGGCATATGGCTAAAGGCATTCGCCGGCATAGTAACCGTTTGCGCAGCAAAACCGTCGATGTGGTCCCCGGGTACGCCAATCAGCTGGGGCAAGGTGGGACGGCCACCCGGCCAATTGGGGAAAAAGTAGCTCAGCACGCGATCACCCTCGGCGAACTCGGTGACGCCCTCACCCACCGCCGTCACGACGCCGGCACCGTCGGACATGGGGATGCGCCCATCATCAGTAGGGAGTAGGCCGGTGACCACAGCGTAATCATGAAAGTTCAGGGAGGTCGCGTGAATACGCACCTGAACCTCGCCGAATCCGGGTGCGCGCGGTTCAATGTCCGCGAGGTGGAGTTTATCGATTCCACCGGGGGCGGATAGTTTCATAGCCTGCATGTTGGTGCCTCAACGTGACAACGAGCGCCACAGTATACAATTCAGTCACCGGGTTGGCCCCGTCCTCTGCTATGCTCCCCGGCTGTGTCTATGCAGCAAGCGATGAACCAATCAACAATGAACAAGCTCGAACAATTACGCGCTATGACCACCGTGGTGGCGGATACCGGCGACCTCGAAGCAATTACCCGCCTCAAGCCCACCGACGCCACCACCAATCCCTCTTTGCTGCTCAAGGCGGCATCACTACCCCAATTCGCAGATCAAATCGCAGCGCTCTTGGGCTCTGGAGACACGCTCGCAGATAAAGTCGATCGCTTTGCTGTGATGGTGGGGAGCGAAATCAGTCAGGTGATTCCCGGTGTGATCAGCACGGAAGTTGATGCCCGATTGTCCTTCGACACGGCCGCCACCATCGCCAAGGCCGAGAAATTGATCGTGCTATACGCCGATGCGGGTATTGGCGCTGATCGCGTGCTGATCAAAGTCGCTGCCACCTGGGAGGGCATTCGCGCCGCCGAGGTACTGGAGCAACGGGGCATTCACTGCAACGCCACACTCATTTTCAGTTTTGAACAGGCCTGTGCCTGTGCCGACGCCGGGGTATTTTTAATCTCACCCTTTGTTGGACGCATCACCGATTGGTACACCGCCAACACCTCACTCACGGTAGAAGACCCCAGCCAAGACCCCGGCGTGCAATCCGTCACGCGGATCTACAATCACTTCAAAGCGCATGGGTTTAATACAGTGGTCATGGGCGCCAGCTTTCGCAACACCGGGCAGGTTGAGGCGCTGGCTGGATGCGATCGGCTGACAATCAGCCCCGATCTACTGCAAGCCCTGGAGGGCGACGACGCGGAACTCTCGCAGCGACTCATCGACAACGGGGTGCAGCACCAACGGCCTGCGCTGCTAAGCCACAGCGCTTTTTTGTTTGCCAATAATCAGGACCCGATGGTCACAGAAAAACTGAGTGACGGCATCCGCCGATTCGTCGCAGATCAGGAAAAGCTTGAGGCATTGCTCAGCGGCTGATTAGCTACGCCACCTGCGACGCTGGGATGCGATTCTTCTCGAGCTCGTTCGCCGGACGATGAATGCACCAGGTACCCGCGGGATGGTAGATATAGGCCACGCAACTGTTGCAGTTATCACAGAGTGACGGCTCTTCGGAGTTGCTCTGCCACTTATTGATGAGATCGGGTTCGCGAAGCAACGCGCGGCCCATGACCACCGCCTCGAATCCCGCCGCCATGATTTGCGCCACATTCTCCGTGCTCTTAACACCGCCAATAAATGCCAGCGGCAGGCTTACAGCTTCGCGAATGCGGATCGAGTACTCCCAAAAATAGAGCTCTTTAAATGTAATCTTGGGCGCCGTCTTGGCCGTTGTGGCCACCGCCATACCACTCAAGGTCCATTTGCCCATCACGCGCATCATGGCGTCGAGGTTCATGTTGCTGCCGAAGGTAAACCAGTTGGATTCGACGTTGCGACCGCCCGATAGCACGAGCATATCGGCGCCCGCCTCCTCAAGGGCCCGGGCAGTGACAATCGCGTCCTCAACATGCGCACCGCGCGCGCGACCATCGTCCACATTGATTTTTGCCAGCACCCCGACGCGGTCACCTACCGCAGTTTTAACCGCCTTCAATACGCGCGCGGGAAAACGCACACGGTTTTCGGGGCTGCCCCCGAACTCATCGCTACGCCGGTTATCCATGGGAGAGATAAACTGGTTTAATAAATAGCCGTGACCCATGTGGATCTCGACGGCGTCAAACCCCGCCTCCACGCACAGCTCGGCACCCTGCACAAACAGCGCCACCATGCGATCCATATCCCGGGCATTCATGGCACGACGAAACACGTTGCCACACAACAGCCCCGCCGCATTCAAGCCAGCGCTGGCGCTTTGCAGGGGAAGGCCCACGAACGCACCGGTGACGAAGGAACCACCGTGGGTGATTTGCGCTGCGATCTTGCCCCCGGCAGCGTGGACCGCGTCCGTCACTGCCTTGAGATCGGGGAGTACCTCAGGCCGCAGCCAGATCTGATCCGACAGCGTCCGACCGACTTTGTCTACCGACAGATAAGCCATGGTGCTCATGCCGACACCTCCAGCAGCCAACTCGCGGTGGTGCTCGAGCATGGCCTGAGTCGGCACGCCGTTACGCGACATGTTTTCGTTGGTCGCCGCCTTGATAAAGGCGTTACGCAGGGTAGTGGGGCCGATTCGAAGCGGTTCCCAGGCCTTGCTCAGGGCTGTGGTGTGTGGGCTGGACAATGCCATGGTCCATACGTTTGAATTTGGTCGCAGTATAACGCTCGGTCTTTCGTCGACCGATAGTCCAAAATGGGGACGTCCGTATGCGCCCGGCATTATTATTGATGATAGCAAGTGTGTTGTTAGCCGCGCCTGCATCACCGCGTGCTGACTCCGTCGGCGACACACAATCCGCGCCCGACGGACCACTGCAAGCTGCCTTTGAGCGCTATCTCGACGCACAAAGGCAAGCGCTCGACCTTTATCGTGCCAGCGCTTTCTTTAACAACGATCGCGCCATAGCAGATGCCTACCGGGGCGTTCTGCAATTCACTATTGGCTCGATCAAAGCGGGCGCCCTCTTATCGCATGACCACCCTCGTTTTGCGCGTTATGTTGACTGGACCAGTAAGGCCGGCCTGGAAAACCCCGACAACAATTACTACCAAGCGCTGCTGGCGGATGACGGCGTCTATCGAATTACAGGTAACCGGGGTAGCCACGCGCAACTCATTTTTCAGCTGGTCATCGGCCAGCCTGGCGTAGGTAGCGCCGGTAGCAGCACCAATGTTGCAGTGCTCGACAACGAGACGCTAATCGCTGACGACGAGGGCAATTTTGAAATTATTGTGAGCCGTGAACGGCCGGATTCAGCCCCAAACTGGATACAAAGCACGGTGGGCGCTGAAACCCTGATTGTCCGAGCGACCTTCAATGACTGGCTCAACGAGGAGCCACCCAAGCTCGTCATATAACGCATCGATCAGCCCCTCGCTTCAGCCGCCGTGAATTCCTCGGAAGCGATGGCCCACGCACTGGATCGGACCAGTCAGTCCCTCGTGGACAGAACGCGCAGCTGGCTCGAGATTGCGGAGAACATGTGGCAGCGCGCGGTGCTCAACCAGATGTCTGCACCGCGTCCCACCCCGGGGGGACTGGTCGGACAATACTCCGCCTACGGCAGTTGGGATTTAGCCCCCGATGAGGCATTAGTGATCGCTTTCAGCCCAGATAATGCCCCCTACGTGTCACTGCAATTAGGGTCGCTGTGGTTTACGAGTCTCGACTACGAGACCCGTGTTACCAGCCTCAACCAGTCGCAAATGGCCTGCTCGGCGACAAATGTCTGCACGATAGTGATCGCCGGTTAGGACCCCGGCGTCGCCAACTGGCTCGACACAGCGGGCTTTAATCAGGGATTACTGTTTATGCGCTGGCAGGGGCTTCGGGGCATGCCCGAGGAAAATAACTGGCCACGCGCAAAGAAAATCACCCTGAGCGATCTGAGTCAGTACAGCGATGACGAAGTACCACGGATTACGCCCGACGCGCGTCGCGAGCAAATACGAGGGCGCATGCTGGGTGCGCAAAGACGCTTTGGCGGTTAGCGTGCGACGCCGACCTCGCCCGTTGCAACACCGACGAAGGCGTCAATCTTGGTGCCGACCTAACTGAGGATACCCATGATGACCGATAGCAGCGATCACCCCGCCATCCGCGCACACTTGTTATCGATCGAGGCGGCGGAGCGCGGCGATAAGAGCGCGTGGCTCAGCTTGTTCGCAGAGGACGCCGAGGTACAGGATCCGGTAGGACCCTCGCCGCACGACCCTGACGGGCACGGGTTTCAAGGAAAAGCGGCTATCGCCGGTTTTTGGGACCAGGTCATCGGGCCGGCAAACACCACGTTCCACTCGCAGCTGCGCATACCTAGCGGCCCATCGTCTTGCGCCTGCCATATCACTGCCACCAACCAAATCGGCGCCCACGCGCTTCACATTGAAATGGTGGTGACCTACCACGTCAACGAGGCAGGCGAAATCGCCGCCTTGCGCGCCTATTGGGACGTGGAGGCTGTCATGCGCGCATTCAGGGGCGCCGCACAGTAGGCCAACAAAAATATATTGGCAGTATTTATGCCAAAACACCCAAATGGACTAGGCTCCACCGTTGTCAGACCCGCGTTTTCACGGGTAATTTGCGCGTGTGAGGGTGGGTCAAAAAGCCCGCAAACCGCCAGTAGCTGGGTCCAAGACCGCAGACTTAACAACAATACGAGAGGTCATTCCGAATGAAGCCATTAACTCATCGAACCCTTATCGCCTCGGCAGTCTGGGTAGCGTTGTCCGCGCAAGGCGTTTCCGCGCAGTTAGAGGAGGTCATTGTGACTGCCGAGTTCCGTGAGGCAAATATACAGGACACGCCCATTGCGATGGAGGCTTTCGATGCTGAAGAAATCCAAAAGCGTGGGATAACAAATGTAAAAGATTTGTTTAATACAGCTGTCGGAGTCGTTGGCTACGAAAGTCCAACAACACGTGGCACGATCAGCCTGAATATTCGTGGAGTGGGCTCTGGCAACCCTACCCTGTGGCAGGATCCCGCAAATGCGGTCTATGTGGACGGGGTCTATGTAGGCAAAGGAACCGGTAATGGCGTAGATGTGCTCGATCTTGAGCGAGTAGAGATTCTGCGCGGCCCTCAGGGAACACTTTACGGACGGAATTCCACCGGCGGAGCCGTTAACTTTATTTCTCGCAAACCTGGCAGTGAAATGGCAGCGAGGCTCATTCTTTCCGCTGGTAATTATGGCTACCAGAGCCTGCAGGGGCGAGTGGATGTTCCATTATCAGATACATTTTCGATGGCCGCGTCGTTTCAGACCCGCGAGCGAGACCCATTTTTCAACAACTCCAGTACAACCCAGCAAGATTTCCAAGGCTTGGATAGAGAGGGGTACCGTATTGCTCTGAGCTGGAATCCGTCTGACGCATTCGGTGTTGATTACAGTTATCAGCGCAGTGAAATAGATGAGAACACCGGTATGCTGAAGGCCGACGGTTTTTATCCAACCGCCGGCGCGGCGCCGTTTGCACCGGGCTATCCGACTCAAGTTTCTTTCGATACGGACTCCAGACTGCAAACAATTGCGGGGATTTCGGCCGGCGTTAAAGCGTTCGTTCTGCCAAATGCCCCGCTGCCACAAATTCAACAGTTCGTAAATTGGGCTGATGATTACGTTGCCTGGTTTGGAGAGCGACAAGGGCGTTTTGGCACTAGAGAAGGTGGTAGTGGCGCCGACTATTCAAACACGAGCCAGAGCGAGGTGGATGCGCACTCGTTGACAATGAGCTGGCAAGTCAGTGATTCACTCACGGTTAAGTCTATTACTGGCTATCGCGATACGGCTGCGCTCGACACCAACGATATCGACGGCATGGACAATAGCGTCGATGGAGGTATTTTGCACGACGCGGTTCTCTCGACAATTGGAGGACTGTTGTTTGGGCAAGTGCCTTTCCCGCCGGCCGTGAATCAATTCAGTCTTGCTCTCTCCTTGATAGATGGCATAAATGAGTACGGATCCACTCCCCTCTATACGTTGATTGACTCCAAGAATGAGTACGATCAGTTCTCACAGGAGCTTCAATTCATTGGTGAGCTCAGCGATACAGTGAGTTACGTAGCTGGCGTTTATTACTACGAGGATAGCGCCCAGAGTAGAGGGGTTCGTAGCTTTAGTTTCCCGTTGGCGTACTCCGACAGTGTTGCGTTTGATCTCGATAGTGACTCCCTAGCAGTGTTCGGGGAGGTTACTTGGGACATGGGTAATTTCTCTCTGACCGGTGGACTCCGCTATACGGAGGAAACGAAGGATATTACCTACCTGCACCGCGCGATGCCTGGGACATTTGACCGGCTGTTCGGCCAACTATTTGCAACCGGCAGTATCGCTGGATTCGACTGGGCTGGGAGTTATGTAGCGTCAGGCGCAGATGAGAGCACGATGCCCAAGGCGTCCTTCTTCGGGGAGAAAGAGAGTGCTGACTTTGACAATTTATCAGGCCGCATGACTGCTAAATACAATATTTCAGACGACATGAATGTCTACGCAACCTACTCGACCGGTTATCGAAGTGGCGGGTTTAATGGCGGGTCTTACACTCCCGGTCTTGGAGCCGACGGCTACGATGAAGAGGACATGACTAATATCGAGGTGGGATTCAAGTCCACCCTTATGGACGGTCGTATGAGACTTAATGCCTCAGCATTCCAATATGACTACAAGGATCTGCAAGTCAATTCGGTAGCTGAGCAAAATGGCGCACTCGTTAGCGGCATCAATAATGCAGGCAAAGCAAAGCGTGACGGCCTAGAAGTCTCGCTTACTTGGCAGCTCGCTAACAGTTTCGTGGCGAACGTGAATTGGGCGCACATCAATGGCGACTTTGATGAGTACCCAGCCAATATAGCACCCAATGGGTCCATCCTAGACGTTAATGCACTGGGCTTAGTGGGCCGTGGATTAGCGCCGGACGACCAGGTTACGTGGAGTATTGATTGGGATCTGTTCCAGTCTGCGTCATCACTGGTGAGCTGGAACCTAAACGGCTCTTGGCAGACCGAAACACAATCTCTACTCGTCGAGGGGGACGTCATCGGTGGCCTGCCGGTAGCCATGGACACCCGTAAAATCGATGAACGTACCCTGATCAATTCGCGTCTCTCTTGGGAGTATGAATTATCTGGAGGTAATATTTTAACGGTAGCGGCATGGGGTATGAACTTGACCGACGAAGACTACCGCACATTTGGCTACGGCCTGCGTGCAGGTCTTGGCGTGAATACACAGATGTACGGTGCACCGCGCACCTATGGCCTTGATGTGTCAATAAGTCTTTAGCATGCAAGGCTGCTCGATAGCGATTCCGCGCTAAAACAAGTTTCATATGACACCAATAAAGCCTGCACACGCAGGCTTTTTTACGGCAGGCGCTTGACTTCACGGCAGGCGTTTGACGCCTGGCAGGAAGATGGTGGTGACCTAGCTACCTACAATCGGGCGCAGCTCATGAGTGCGGACTTTGGCTGCATGGAGCTGGATCCGCCCGATGGATAACGGCAGCGCGCTCAACGTATCGCTCTGGGGCCGCAACATCACCGACGAAGAGTACCGCACGTTCAGTTTCAACTTCGGGCCCTCCCTCGGCCTGAACTTGTCACAGTGGGGCTCACCATCAACGTGTGGAATGGATATACGGTACCAGTTCTGATCGTTATTCACCCACAAAAAACCCGCCTGATGGCGGGTTTTTTGTTTCCTGATATCTCACCTCATTCAAGAATAGGCGGCAGCTCTTTCGCCAACGCCATGCGCTCTTTCACGGCCTGACCCGTCAGCGCAAAGCCCAACAGATCGCCGGCTTCTGATCTGAACAGCGCCTTGATATCGAGCGCCTCTCCCTCAAAATGCCAATCGCCCTGCGCATCTTTTGCTGGAGGCGACACCACGATAGGGCACGCGGGCGTTTTGATCGCCACCGGCATCGCCGGATAGCTCACCGCGGTGGGCTCACCCGCCAGAGTTGCGGCCAACGCTCGCGCGGCGGCCATCAGTGGCGCCACATAAACCAGCACGTGCCCCGCTACTTCAGCGCAATCACCCATCGCGAAGACGTTGGGCGCACTGGTGCGTAAGTGGCGATCGGTGACGATGCCGCGATTCACCTCAATTCCCGCCTCTGCTGCGAGTGCAGAACGCGGTCGCACGCCCACCGCGCAAAGCACTGCGTCCGCCTCAATAGTTTGTCCATTATTCAGCGACACAACATAGCTCTCACCGGCGCGATTAACCTCCGTGGCAAGCGGACCAAAATGGAAGGTGGCGCCTTTTTCCTCAAGCGCGGCCTGCACTGCGCGACCGGAACGCTCTGGTAGCAGCGTGGGCAAACACCAACCCAGTGGGTCTACCGCCTCAACCGAAAATCCCCCGTTGAGCAAGTCATTAGTAAACTCG
>Ga0255758_10005578_pt1 | contig 10241 bp, 9 predicted proteins | sample 011ome_24_FD_179958 | JGI IMG/M metagenome (GOLD analysis project Ga0255758, IMG submission 179958) | Coastal salt marsh microbial communities from the Groves Creek Marsh, Skidaway Island, Georgia - 011513CT metaG (version 2) | ecosystem: Environmental > Aquatic > Marine > Intertidal zone > Salt...
ACTAAAAATAAGAGTAAAATCATAAAGTGGGAAATTGCTAAACTATAATGAAAAAAATAAAAACAGCTCTTATTTCAGTTTCAGATAAAAAAGATTTAAAACCACTTCTTAGTTGTTTAAAAAAAAATAATATAAAAATTATTAGTTCGGGGGGCACTTTTAAAGAAATTAAAAAATTAAAATTTAAGTGTATAGAAGTTTCTGAATTTACAAATTCACCTGAGATATTAGAAGGTAGAGTAAAAACTCTTCATCCAAAAATACATGGCGGAATTTTAAACAAAAGAAAAAGTAAAATTCACTTAAAGGACTTACAAAATAATAAATTTGAAAATATAGATTTAGTTATTGTAAATTTTTACCCCTTCGAAGAGACATTGAAAAATACCAAAAGTCATGAAAAAATAATTGAAAATATTGACGTGGGTGGACCAACAATGGTCAGGTCAGCAGCTAAAAATTATTATGATGTAACAATTATTACTTCAGTTGATCAATATAAAGAGCTTATTGATCAATTAAAAAAAAATAAAGGTTCAACATCGCTAGAATTTAGAGAAAAATTGTCTAGAATTGCATTTACTGAAACTGCTTATTATGACTCGGTTATCTCTGATTATTTTAATAAAAGAGATAATATAATTTTTCCTAAGAAAAAAGTATTTCGTGCTAATCTTATTGAAACTCCACGTTATGGTGAAAATCCACACCAAAAAAGTGCAATTTATTCAAAAAATAGTTCATTAAAAATAAATCAAATTCATGGAAAACAATTAAGCTATAATAATTATAACGATATATTTTCAGCTTTAACAATTTCAAAGTCACTACCAAAAAATACAGGCACTGTAATAGTAAAACATGCAAATCCATGTGGAGTTTCCATAAATAAGGATCATCTTAAAAGTTATAAATTAGCACTAGCATGTGATCCTATAAGTGCATTTGGAGGAATAGTATCTTGTAATTTTAAAATAGGTAAAAATGTAGCGTCAGAATTAAAAAAATTATTTCTCGAAGTCATTATTGCAAATGGATTTGAAAAAGATGCTTTAAAACTATTAAAAAAGAAAAAAAATTTAAGATTAATTGATGCAACCAATTATTCTTTTAAAGAAGTATTAAGATATGTATCTTCAAATGAAGAATTATTATTACAGACTGAAGATTTAAAAAAGTTTAACAATAAAGATTTTAAAGTTGTTTCTAGAAAAAAACCAACTTTAGGACAAATGAAAAACTTAGTTTTCGCATTTAATGTTTGTCGATATGTAAAGTCTAATGCGATAGTACTTGTTTCGAATGATTCTACAGTAGGAATTGGATCTGGACAACCAAGTCGTTTAGATAGCTGCAAAATTGCAATAGATAAAATGAAAAAATTTAAGCACAAAAAAGAAAATATGGTAGCCGCCTCAGATGCTTTTTTTCCATTTGTTGATGGAATTGAAAAATTAGTTCAATCTGGTGTAACTGCAGTAATTCAACCTTCTGGTTCTATTAGAGACAAAGAAATAATTAATTTTGCAAATGAAACTGATACAATTCTAATTTTTTCAAAAACTAGACATTTTAGACACTAATTAATTGATCTATTTTTGCTGCTAAAATAAAGTCATTCTCAGACAATCCTTCTATTGCATGAGTCGTAATTTTTATTTCTGCATAACCCCAACCAAATAATATATCTGGGTGATGACCCTCATTTTCTGAAATTTCTCCAACTTTATTAATAAAACTTTGACTATCTAAAAAATTTTTAAAAATATATTTTTTATGCAGATGGAATATGTTTTTTTCATTTTTTAAAATATCCCAACCATCAATTTTTTTTTGATATACATGAATTTCAGATATATCAAAAGGAATTACTCCACCCTCACAAGGCACACATTTTTTTTTCGTAAGATCTTCAGTCATTTAAATAATTAAGCTCCGCAAGACTTTTTTTAAATTTTTCATTAACTTTATCTTTTATATCTATCGGTAATAATTTTTGCCAACGATTACTAAAGCCTAAATTAAAAAAATTTATTTTTTTTCCAGTCTTGTTTGAATATACACTTTCTTCAAATCCTTCATTTAATTCTTTATTTTTTAAATTTGAGAAATTTGTAGATTTAACTGAATTTAAAAATTTTTTTTCATTCAATTTTGAGTTTTTTTTTGTAATTTTTTCAACAAATAAAATTATCTTTTTAAAAGTATCCTCCTTATTTTTTTCAAAATCCTCATATTTTATAAAAAGTATTTCAAAAATTTTGTTATTTTTCCATGACTTATAATGATTCGACCATGAGTTTAGATATGTAAAATTACTATAATCTTGATCAAAAGATTTTTCTAACAAAGAACAATCCTCATCCAACATATAGTCTAACGCTTTTTCATAATTTATAGAATAATGATGTGTTATTGAAGTTATGACATTTCTTGGATCTCTAACTATATATATTCCACCTAACGTTTCATTACCGGACGTAAATTCATTCCCTTGAAAGGGTAACAAACAATTATGAGTTTTAACAAAATTTAACCTAGTTTTATTAAAGAAATTATTTTGATTGAAGATCCAATACTTACTTGCTTCTTCTTTTGATGTAGGTTTTATTTTTGAAAACTTTATATTTGGAAATTGATGAATTTTAAGTAATTGCTCAAAATCAAATTTACCATTGTTTGAATAATAGTAACTTGCAAGGAAAGATCTTAAATAGGTATTTCCACTTTTTGGGTATGATGCAATCCAAATTATCATATTTATGGAGCGGGCAAAGGGGGTCGAACCCTCGACCTTCTCGTTGGCAACGAGACGCTCTACCACTGAGCTATGCCCGCTTGTTCTATAAGTGTTGAAGTTAGTAGCTTTTTTAAAATTTGCAAGAAATAGTTACTAGCTGTATTTAAAATTAATTAATCATATGATTTTAAATTATGAATTCTAATAGATCAAGTTTACCTAAAGATCAAATCGATGCTGTCAAATTAAGTATTCAACAAAAAAAATACGATAGAGCTTTAGAATTATTGAATAAAATATCAAACAAAGAAGATAATTTAAATATAGTAAATAGAATTACAGCTTTAGTTTATCTATATAAAAAAGATTGGGAGAAATCGTTATCATATTTTCAAAAAATTGATAATAAAAATAATTTTGATATTTCAAATAATATAGGAGTAGCTCTTTATAACCTAGGAAGATTTTTGGAAGCATCCACTATGTTTGAACAAGCAATTACTTTTAACAATAAATACATTCCTGCATATGAAAATTTAGCTGTGACTCAAAAATTATTAGGAAATTATGAATTGTCTATAAGTTGTATTTTACAAGGACTAAAACTAATGCCTAATAATAATAAAATTAAAAATACTTTAATTGATATTTTAAATTACTTTGAGCCCTTAAATGAAGAAAATTACATTATAAATATTGACAAAAAATTAAGGAAATTAGAGTCTTTACATAGAAAAAATATTTCAATTAATAATACAACTATCAGCGATATTTTAAATAAATCAGAAACAGTTTTAAAAGACAGCAATATAAATTTTAATTTTAATGAAACTCAAATTTTTCGCAGAAATAAAATTGACCTTAATTGTAAAAGGCACTTAGATATTTTTGCTACTCACAAAATTATTCCTAAATTTTGTTTTAGCTGTTTCAAAGTGCAAATAACATTGGATAATATTTTAGATTTAATAAAACTATACTTTTATTTTAACAATGTAAATTTGAAAAATAACAATATTAGAAAATGTGTTGTTGAATTACGAAAAAATGTAAGCGGTAATTATAAAGGCTACGTATTTTCTGACTCTCTTCAAGACGCAAAAGAAATAAAAGAAATACTTAAAAATGAATTACAAAATGAAAAAATAAACTTGAACAAAATTGAGATTAAACGCGGATGTACAGAATATTATGATGAGTTTGAATTATATAAAGATATTAATCAAAATGTTTCAAATATAATTTATAAAGAAAATTGGGCTAATATAGAAAAAAATTTTGATGAAAAACATTTCACATCAAAAATCAAGGATGAAAAAGTTTATAATAATACTTTGAACAAGTTTAATCTCCCAGATTTTTTGATTATTAAAAATTGGCTTCTATATGCAAAAATTATTGGGGATACGTCATACAAAAAAATTATTAAATTTGATATAGATGATAAAAATTTTGATCAATTACAAAAAGAACAAATTAAGTTAAGAAAAAAGCAATAAATTAGAGAAATGTCATACGAAATCGGTAAAAAACTAATTAAGCAAAAGCAATACAAAAAAGCTTTTTCTATATTTTCAAAATTATTAGAAAAAAATTCTAGAGATTTAAGAGCTAATTTCCAAATGGGTAAAATTTATTATGAATTAAATAGCCTGAATAAAAGTCTTTTTTTTTTTGAAAAATGTAACAAAATACAACCAAATACACCCAATATAATTTTTAATTTAGCATTAATTTATCAAAGTATAGGAAAAATCAAAGAAGCTAGGAAACAATACCTAAATTTAATTGCAATAAACTCTAATGATATAAAATCTTACTATGGTTTATCTATTTTAGATATTGGATTTATAGAACCTAAACTTTACAATAATTTAGAAAAAATAATAAAAGATAATAAAATATCTCTTTTTGAAAAAAGCTTAATTAATTTCATTTTTTCTAAATGTGAAAAAAAGAAAAATGAATTAGACAAAGAAATTGAATATTTAAAATTAGCACATCAAAATTGTTATGAGGCTAACACAGTATACAATGAGCAATCAGACTTTTATTATAAAAAAATAATTTCAAGAAACTTTAACCAAATTATATTTCAAGAAAAATTTGAAGTAATACCAGAATTTAATAATTCTAATCATATTTTTATAATAGGACTTCCAAGATCAGGTTCAAGTTTAGTTGAAACGATTATTGCACACAATGAACCTAGAATAACTCCTGTAGGGGAATTTCATGGAATTAATACATCAATATTAGACCAAATAGGAAAAACTATTCTTTCCAAAGATTTTAATCATAAAGATTTTATTTTATCAATTAATCAAAAAAAATTTCAAGACAGTCTTTTAGAAAAATATGATAATTTTGAAAATAAGTTTTATTTAGATAAATCATTGGAGAATTTCTTTAATATTGAAATTATATTAAAATTCTTTCCAAATGCTAAGTTTATACATACCTATAGAAGCACAAATGATTCTATAATAGGTATATATCAAACAATGTTACCAGAATTATCTTGGAGCCATAAGATTAAAGATATTATTGATTATATAGATATATATAAAGAAATCATTAGTTACTTTAAAAAAAAATATCCTAACAAAATAATAGATGTAGAATTAAGTGAACTTTCAAACAATAAAGAAAAGGAAACAAAAAAAATTTTAGAATTTTGTAATATTAAATTTAACAGTAATTATCTTGATTTTGATAAAAATAATAAACTTTTCAATAAAACAAATAGTTTTTTACAAGTAAAAAAAAAGATAACCAAATATGAAAATACAAAATATCAGCCATATTTTTATCTTTTAAATAAAGACATAAACTAAAAATTAAATTATAATAAAATTTATATGAAAGTTATCAAAATAGGTGATTTACCAAAAAAAATATCTGTCTTCCCTTTAAGTAATTTCATTTTATTTCCTAAAACGACAGTCCCATTAAATATTTTTGAACCAAGATATGTGGATATGATTAATGATAGCATGAAGTCAAACAAACTTATCGGAATGATTCAACCAAAAAAAATAATTAATGAGTCTGCTCACCCTATTTTACATATGATTGGTTGCCTTGGAAAAATTACAAGTTTTAAAGAAACCGAAGATGGAACCTATTTGATAGAGCTTAAAGGTTTAATTAGATTTAAGGCTCTTAAAGAAATTGAAAATGAAAAAAAATACAGAGAATACGAAGTTGATTTTAGGGATTTTGATCAAGATCTTGAAGAGGAAAAAGAACAAATTAAATTTTCTGACCTAGAATTGATTTTTAAAGATCTTAAATCATTATTTGAAAAAAGAGGTTTTATAATAAATTGGAAAGAACTTGAAAAACAAAGTTTAGATGAAATCATAAATGCTCTAGCGATGGCTTCTCCATTTTCCCTTGAAGAAAAACAAGTATTATTAGAAGCAGAAAACCTTAACAGAAGAAAAGATAAAATTGCAGAAATTTTAAGGACTTATAGTTACGATATTTTCAATAATACAACACTTCAGTAATCAAAATAAAACACCTCTGTCAGCTATTTCAGCAAACATTTTATTAATTCGAGGATAATTATTAATGAACTTAACAGATTTGCTTAAAAAATTAGAATTAAATTTTCTTTCCACATTAAAGAATTCATGAACTAAATCTATCCCATTAGAAAAAATAAAATTCTTATGCTTTATTTTATTTTGAAATTCTACATTCACTGAACTATCTAGTGACAGACCAAGATTAACTTTTTTTTTTATAATTTCCAAAAGAACCTCAATATCTCTGATAGTCATATTAAATCCTTGACCTGCCAGAGGATGAATTTTATGCAACAAATCCCCGAATGCTAATATATTTTTATGATAGTAAGATCTTAAGTTTAGCGAATTCAATTCAAAACTTTTTATTTTTTCAATATTTGTAATTTTATATTTAAAATTTTTATCTTTTATTAATTGTTCTATATTTTCTTTTTTTTTATTATCAGAGCCATGAATAGAATATACAACTGAAGTTTCTCGATTAGAAATTGGTAAAAAAGCTAAAGGTCCTTTTTTTGTAAAAATTTGAAAAGCTGTATCATTTAAAATTTGATCATGTTTAATAATAGTTGTATATGCATAACTATTATATTTTTTAATTATTTTTTTACTAAAATATCGATTAGTAATAAGGTTTGAAGAGTCACAATTAATTATAAGCTCGTAATTATCTAAAAAAGATATATTTCTTTTATTTGAAAATTTTGACTTAAAAAATTTATTTTTTGATAAATCTTTTTTTAACAATTGATACAATTTATTATTCTTTACTATTGAAAAGAGATAGTCTTCATTCGCTTTAAAGTTTATTAGTTTATCTTTTTTTAATTTATCAGAAAAAATTTCTATTCTTTTTAACTTCCAAATAATTTTATCAATATTAATTATATTTTTATTTAAAAAATTAACGTTATTCCTGGCAATACCAATAGTTCTGGTATCATCTATGGAAAAATTTTTTTTATAAAAAAATAAATCAACATTAATTTTATGGTTAACAAGCGTTTTTGCTAAAGTTAAGGCTGTTAAACTATTACCAAGTATACAAACTGTCATAATATTTTTAATTTTAACAATAAAAATTAGATGATACAAAGTGATTAAATTGATTCATTAATATGAATATTAAAAAAACTGCTAATTTACTGCTTAATTTCGCCTTCAAAAGATTGGCAGAAATATTTGGAATTTTAGTTTCTTTAACAGGTTTATTGTTATTTTTAGCCCTGATTACATATTCTCCAAATGATCCGAATTTTATTTTTCCTGAAAATACAAAAATAGAAAACTTGATGGGTTTTCAGGGTAGTTTTGTGTCTGATTTATTTTTTCAATCAGTGGGGCTAATATCATATTTAATTCCATTCACACTTATATTTACAGGAATTAACATTTTAAAGACTAAAGATTTTTTTTTATTTATTGAAAATAGTTTTTTTACAATTTTATATTTGTTGTTTGGAACACTTTTTTTTGAATACTATTATTCAGATACATATGCCCTATATATAAATGGTAATAGTGGGTTTGTTGGAGGATACCTAAATGATACGTTCCTAAAATCTTTAATATTAATTAATGATAAAATCTTTTTTTATATTTTAATTTTAATCATTATAATCCTTTTTCTAGTCAGTATTAATTTTAACCTTAAAAATTTCATTAAATTTTTTAAAAAAATTTTTGATATTTTAAATAAAAAAAATAGTAAAAATTATACTGATAAAAGTGAAATAATTAATGAATATATTCCACAAGATGAAATAAAAAACCTTATTCAAGAAGATCTCCCTTTTATTAAAAGTGAAAATAAATCTGAAACAAAGATAAAATTTAAACTTCCAAGTCTTGATTTATTAAAAATTCCAACAAAAAAGGAAAGAGATAATTTTGAAAAAAATGAAACCCATGATCCAGAATTTTTAGAAAAAATACTAATGGATTTTGGAGTTAGTGGAAATATAAAAAAAGTTAGTCACGGACCTGTGGTTACTCTTAATGAGTTTGAGCCTGCAGCAGGAGTAAAAGTTTCTAAAATCATAAATCTATCAGATGATATAGCAAGAAATACAAGCTCAGATTCTGCAAGAATAGCTACAATACCTGGAAGCAATACCGTTGGAATAGAGCTTCCAAATAACACACGTGAAAATGTTTATTTGAGTGAAATTTTATCCAATGCAGACTTCAAGAAAAAAGAAATCAAATTGCCAATAGCACTTGGTAAAAATATTTCTGGCAAACCAATTGTTGGTGACCTAGCTTCTATGCCTCATCTTCTTATTGCTGGGACTACTGGATCTGGAAAATCAGTTTGTATTAACACTATCATTTTATCTCTTCTTTATCGACACACACCAGATAAATGTAAATTTATTTTAATTGACCCAAAGATGCTTGAACTATCAACATACGAGGGCATTCCACATTTACTTTGCCCAGTAATCACTGAGGCAAAAAAAGCAGCTTCAGTTCTTGGCTGGGTCGTCAAAGAAATGGAAAGCAGATACAGATTAATGACAAAAGAAGGTGTTAGAAACATTGATGGATATAATACTAAACATAAACTTCCTATGCCTTATATAGTTGTTGTTGTTGACGAAATGTCTGACTTAATGTTGGTTGCTGGCAAGGAGATAGAAAATTATATTCAAAAATTATCTCAAATGGCTAGAGCAGCAGGTATTCACATCATAATGGCTACTCAAAGACCAAGTGTTGATGTTATCACCGGTACTATTAAGGCTAATTTTCCAACCAGAATATCATTTCAAGTAACTTCAAAAATAGACAGTAGAACTATTCTTGGAGAACAAGGAGCAGAACAATTACTAGGTAAAGGAGATATGCTCTACATGTCTTCTGCTAATAGAATTGTTAGAATACACGCACCATTTGTATCAGATAATGAAATTGAAAAAATTAATAACTCTTTGAGAGTTCAAGCCGAACCAGATTATATTGATGAAATATTAAACTTTGCAGACGAAAAAGAAACTAGTGATAGTCAAAGTCAGGGTGATAAAGACGAGCTCTACCAGCAGGCGTTAGAAATTATTCGATCAGAAGGTAAGGCCTCCACATCATTTTTACAAAGAAAACTTCAAATTGGTTACAATAGAGCTGCTAGAATTATTGATATGATGGAGGCTGATGGAATTGTAAGCAAAGCAAATCATGTTGGTAAAAGAGACGTGCTTTAATGTTTAAATACTTCTTTATTTTTATTTTTTTGATTTCATTTACTAATTCTCATGCAGAAAATAAAGATAAAATTATAGAAAAACTACAAAATACTAAAAATTTAGTTTTTGAATTTGAACAAAATATTAATGGAAAAATAGAAAACGGAAATTGTACAATTCAATATCCAAAAAAAATTTATTGTAAATATCTAAAAAGTAATAAAATTTTAGTTTCTAATAGTAAATCATTGGTGATTAAAACTATATCAAGCTATTATAGGTATCCCTTAAAAAAAACACCATTAAATTTGATTTTAGACAAAAATTTTTTAATAGAGAAAATAAATGATTTAGAAGAGGGAATATTAGACGAGACTTATATAAATTTCGCTATTTTGGAAAATGATAATGTAATTAATATTTTTTTTGACAACAAAACATTTAATTTAATTGGCTGGCAGACTAAAGATATTTATCAAAATGTTAATGTTACTTATCTTTCATCTATTCAGGTAAATCAACAAGTTGATGAAGATTTGTTTAAACTACCTATACAAAACTAAATTTTTACAGTTTCAGTTTTAAATATTTTCATACCTCTGGCGATATAATTATTTAAAGCATTTTTGTGATCCAGAGAGCATGTATGAACCCAAACTCTATCAATACTTTCTTTGAAAGATTTCTTAATTGCTTCAGATAATAAATATGATCCTAGTTTTTTATTTTGAAATTCCTCTAACAATCCAAAGTAAGCTATTTCTACCTCTTTTTTTT
>Ga0255758_10005584_pt1 | contig 10236 bp, 9 predicted proteins | sample 011ome_24_FD_179958 | JGI IMG/M metagenome (GOLD analysis project Ga0255758, IMG submission 179958) | Coastal salt marsh microbial communities from the Groves Creek Marsh, Skidaway Island, Georgia - 011513CT metaG (version 2) | ecosystem: Environmental > Aquatic > Marine > Intertidal zone > Salt...
CCGGCATTTATTTTGCTGCTGCTCTCAGCTGTGATGGATGGTGGTGCTGGCGTTGGCTGGACAATTTATCCGCCATTGTCATCGACCGCCGGTTCCCCCGGCATGTCAATGGATCTGGCGATCTTCTCGCTTCACCTTGCCGGTGTATCCTCGATTCTTGGTGCCGCTAACTTCATTACCACGATCTTTAACATGCGCACGCCGGGGATGACATTGCATAAGATGCCGTTGTTTGCATGGGCGATGCTGATCACCGCATTTTTGTTGCTGTTGGCTGTGCCGGTCTTGGCGGGCGCTATCACCATGCTGCTGACCGACCGTAACTTTGGCACAACCTTCTTCATTCCAGAGGGCGGCGGCGATCCGATCTTGTTCCTGCACCTGTTCTGGTTCTTTGGTCATCCCGAAGTGTATATTATGATTTTGCCAGCCTTTGGTATCGTCAGCCATATCATCTCGACCTTCTCGAAAAAGCCGGTATTTGGTTATCTCGGCATGGCCTATGCGATGGTGGCGATTGGTTTTGTTGGCTTTATTGTGTGGGCACACCACATGTATACAGTCGGGCTTGATGTCGATACGCGGGCCTATTTCACCGCCGCCACGATGGTGATCGCGGTGCCGACAGGGGTGAAAATTTTCTCATGGATCGCGACCATGTGGGGTGGGTCAATTACCTTCCGCGTACCAATGCTGTGGGCGATTGGGTTTATCTTCCTGTTCACCGTAGGCGGGGTAACCGGGGTGGTGTTGTCAAATGCTGGCCTCGATATCGTCCTGCATAACACCTATTATGTGATTGCTCACTTCCACTATGTGCTGTCGCTTGGTGCGGTGTTCGGCTTGTTTGCCGGTTTCTATTACTGGTTCTCCAAAATGACCGGTTATGAATATTCGGAAACGCTCGCCAAGCTGCATTTCTACGTCACATTTATTGGTGTTAACCTGACATTCTTCCCGATGCATTTTTTGGGTCTGGCGGGCATGCCACGTCGCTACATCGACTATCCAGACGCGTTTGCCGGCTGGAATCAGGTGGCGTCAATCGGCTCATATATCGGTGGTCTCGGGGCAATCCTGTTCCTCGTGGTGATTATCGAAGCCTTCCTCAAAAAGCGTCGTGCCGAAGCCAACCCATATGGTGAAGGGGCGACAACACTGGAATGGCAGGTGGCTTCACCGCCGCCGTATCACACCTTTGACGAACTGCCAAAAGTGAAATAAGGCAGCCTGTTAGTGAAAAGGGCATTTTGATGGCGCTTACGTCGCAACAACAACTGGCTGGAGCCGCCGACGGTTTGTTTGAACCGTCGGTTGGCCATTTCTGGTCATTGTTAAAGCCGCGGGTGATGAGCCTGGTGGTGTTTACCGGATTTGCCGGCATGTATGTCGCACCGGGAAGCCTGCATCCGCTGTTATTCGCCATCGCGCTTTTTGCCATTGCTGCCGGTGCTGGTGCATCGGGGGCGATTAATCAATGGTATGATCGTGATATTGATGCGGTCATGAGCCGTACCAAAAGCCGGCCGATTCCGGCTGGATTTATGGCACCGGCCGAGGCGTTGACGCTTGGCTTGGTGGTGTCGGCGCTGTCGGTTTTGCTGTTGGGGCTGGCGACGAACTGGCTGGCAGCCAGTCTGCTCGCTTTCACCATCTTTTTCTATGCGGTGGTCTACACGGTCTGGCTAAAGCGGCGGACGCCGCAAAATATTGTCATTGGTGGCGCCGCCGGTGCATTCCCGCCAATGATCGGTTGGACCGCTGTGACCGGCACATTGTCAATCGAACCATTGCTGCTGTTTGCCATTATCTTTATGTGGACACCGCCGCATTTTTGGGCCTTGGCACTGGTCAAAAACGAAGATTACACCCGGGCCAAAATCCCAATGTTGCCGGTGGTATCTGGCGCTGTTGAAACCCGCCGGCAAATCGTCATTTATGCGGTTTTAATGGCGCCTTTGGCGGTTGTGCCATCCTTTATCGGCATGACCTCGCTGGCCTATGGTGTTGTCACCGGGTTGGCCGGGGCGGTGTTTGTCGGGTTGAGCCTGAAACTGTGGGCCAATGGCAGCGATAAAACCGCCATGCAGCTTTTTGGCTATTCGATATTATATCTGTTTTTGGTGTTTTTAGGTCTGGTCATCGACCGGTTTGCCCTTTGGGTGGGTGTATGATGGAACAGCGTAAACAACCCAAAACAGCCACTGAGATGCAGCATATGCGCAAAGGGCGTAATTGGGTGCTGTTAGGGATTATTGCCGGGCTGGTGGCTTTGTTTTACCTATTGACCCTGATCAAGGTCGGGGGCGCATCATGACCACAGCGCATGTGCCAACGGTGCGATTTTCCGGCAACCGGCGGACATTGGTTATACTGGCAACTGTCGTCGCATTTATGGTGGGCATGGCCTATGCGTCGGTGCCGCTATATAAGCTTTTCTGTCAGGTTACAGGATATGGTGGTACGACCCAGGTGAGCGCCGATGCAGCCACGCATGTTGTGTCAAACCACCCGGTCACGGTGCGGTTTGATGCGAATATTAACCGCGGGCTAGCGTGGAAATTTGAGCCCGTTGATCGGCCTGTGACGGTAAAACCCGGTGAAGAGGTTATCATCAATTACCGGGCGACAAATATTGGCCCAGCGGCATCAACAGGCACATCGACATTCAATGTGACACCGCCAAAAGCTGGCGCTTATTTTATGAAGATCGATTGTTTTTGCTTTCAGGAGCAAACCCTGCAGCCCGGCGAATCGGTGTTGATGCCGGTACGTTTTTTCGTCGATCCGGATATTGCAGTTGATGAGAATGTTGTTGATGTAAAGGACATCACTTTGTCCTATACATTTTTTCCGGCTTTATTGGAAAACAAGTAATCGTGGAGAGGTGGTCAGCGCATAAACGCATGACCAGATTGTGAGGAGACCAAAATGAGCGGTGCAAACAAACACCCCTATCACCTAGTTGAAGCCAGCCCATGGCCGGCCGTTGGATCGGCAGCTGCCTTTACCGCCGCTGTTGGTGGCGTCATGTATATGCATGAAGTTGCCTATGGTGTGGCGGTTCTTGGACTGGGCTTTATGCTGGTGTTGGCGACCATGTTTATGTGGTGGCGTGACATCATCCGTGAAGCCGAGTATCAGGGGCATCACACACCGATTGTGCAGATCGGTATGCGCTATGGCATGATGCTTTTCATTGCATCAGAAGTCATGTTTTTTGTGGCATTTTTCTGGGCGTTTTTTGACCGGGCGTTCTACCCCAATGATGGTGTGTGGCCGCCTGAAGGCATCGTCACATTTGACCCGTTCGACCTGCCTTTGATCAATACGCTGGTTTTGTTGTTGTCTGGATGTACGGTGACATGGGCGCATCATGCGTTGCAACATGGTAACCGCAAGGATTTCATGACTGGCCTTGGTTTGACAATTCTGCTTGGGATGTTGTTTACCGGCTTGCAGGCGCTTGAATATAGCCATGCGTCATTTGGTTTTACTGATGGCATCTATCCATCGGTGTTTTACATGGCGACCGGATTTCATGGGTTTCATGTGTTGGTTGGCACGTTGTTTCTGGCTGTTTGCTGGTTCCGCGGACGCGCCGGCCATTTCACACCCACCCAGCATTTTGGGTTTGAAGCCGCCGCATGGTATTGGCATTTTGTCGACGTCGTCTGGTTGTTCCTGTTTGCCGCCATCTATTGGTGGGGCGGTTGATAGACAGCCGACATAAGGTAAACTAACCCCGGGGTGTCCCAGCATAGTTTATGCTGTGGCACCCCGTTTGGCATGGCAGCCGCCATGATGTGATATAATGATTCAATTCCGACCGCTATTTTGGCTCACCCTGTTTGCGCTGCCGGCATTTGCCATCCTTTTGACGCTGGGCACCTGGCAATTACAGCGGATGCAATGGAAAAATGATCTGATCACCGCATTTGAGGCGCGGTCAGCGGCAACGCCTATCGGCCCACCAGCCGCAGACAGCCTGACAGCTGAGAGTGAATTTATCCGGCTGGCGCTGCGTGGGACTTTTCAACATGAGCAGGAAACTTACCTGACCGGTCGCACCTATGAGGGCAATGCCGGGTTTCATGTTGTCACGCCGTTTAAACTGGTTGATGGTCGGACGATTTTAGTCAATCGCGGCTGGGTGGCCGAAGCCTATCGCGACAGATCAACCCGTGAATTTTCGCTGATCGACGGTGAGGTGACAGTTGATGCCATTTTGCGGTTGCCGGGCGAGAAGGGATATTTTGTCCCGGAAAACGATCCTGACAATGGATTTTGGTTTACTCTGGTGCCATCACAGATTATCGGTCATGTTGGTGTGCCAGCCCCGGCAATCAGCAGCTATTACGCTGATTCACTGCGTACATCTGAAGTGGTTACGCTGCCAATCGGGGCGAAGACTGAATTGAATTTGCGCAATGCGCATCTGAGCTATGCGATGACCTGGTATGGCATCGCGCTGGCCCTTGTCGGGGTCTATACTGTGTTCCATTATCAGGCAGGCAGGTTGCGGTTTGGTGCCGCGCCCCGGGGGTAGCACAATGCATTATTACAGTACGCGTGGTCAGGATGGGCCGCTGGGCTATGAAGATGCGTTGCTGAGCGGGCTGGCCCGCGATGGCGGATTGTATTTGCCAGCCGAATGGCCACGATTTACCGAGGCTGATATCAGCGCTATGCAGGGGCTGTCCTATGCCGAGCTGGCTGGCCGGATTATGGCACCATTTTGTGATGGCGAGGTTGATGAGGCCGAATTAACGGCAATGGCGCAGGACGCTTATGCCGGATTTGACCATCCTGATATCGCGCCGCTGGTGCCGTTGCAGGATAATCTGCATGTGCTTGAGCTGTTTCACGGGCCAACCATTGCCTTTAAAGATTACGCTATGCAGTTTCTGGCACGCGCCTTTGATCGGGCGCTGAAAAAGAATCGGCAGCATGCGGTGATTGTCGGTGCGACAAGTGGTGATACCGGATCAGCCGCGCTTGAGGCCTTTAAGGGCCGCGACGCTGTCGATATATTTATTCTATTTCCTGATGGACGGGTCTCGCCGGTGCAACAGCGTCAGATGACATCGGTGGTCGCTGATGGGGCGCATGCGGTGGCTGTCTCGGGCGACTTTGATGATTGTCAGGCCGTTGTCAAAGCGCTTTTCAATGATCTTGAATTTCGGGATCAGGTCAATCTATCGGCGATTAATTCAATTAACTGGGCGCGGCTGATGCCACAGATTGTGTATTATTTTGCCGCCGCATTACGGCTTGGCGCGCCGGCACGCAAAGTCGCATTTTCGGTGCCGACTGGCAATTTTGGCAATGTCTTTGCCGGTTATGTTGCGGTGCAAATGGGGCTGCCGGTAGAACGTTTGATTATCGCCTCAAACCAGAATGATATTTTGCCACGGTTTTTCGCCAGCGGTGCGATGGCGCGTGAGACAGTTGTGCCATCGCTGAGCCCGTCAATGGATATTCAGGTGTCGAGCAATTTTGAACGTCTGCTGTTTGAACTGCTTGATCGTGATGGCGCGGCAACTGCCACTGTTATGCAACACTTTGCCGAAACCGGCCGGTTTGAGGTTGATGACAGCGTGCTGGCCCGCGCCCGGCAGCTGTTTTCTGCGTACCGGCTGGATGATGCGGGCACCCTGGCTGAAATTGCTGAAACCGCTGCGCAGTCTAATATGACGATTGATCCGCATAGTGCTGTTGGTGTGTATGCCGCGCGCGCCGCCCATGCTGATGGCACCGTTTCCAGCGATGTGCCGATTGTCGCCCTGGCGTGTGCGCATCCGGCAAAATTTGATGCCGCTGTGGCCAAAGCAACAGGTGTCGCACCGGCACTGCCACCGCATCTGGCAGATTTGATGCAGCGGCCTGAACGACAGCAACATGTGGCGGCAACGCCGGATGCTGTCAGATCACTTATCATGAAGATGAAGCGGGGCACATGAAAGCACAACTCAGCCATCTGCCAAACGGGCTACGCGTGGCGACCCGCGAGATGCCGCATGCAACAACCGTGTCGATCGGCATCTGGGTGAATGCCGGGGCGCGTGATGAAGCGCCACATGAGCAGGGCATCGCGCATATGCTTGAACATATGGCGTTTAAAGGAACAGAACGGCGCGATGCACAGACCATCGCCACCGAGGTTGAAAATGTGGGTGGCTTTATGAATGCCCATACAAGCCGCGAAGAAACAGCGTATTATTTGCGGCTATTGCCCGAACATCTTGATCTTGGCATTGATATTCTGACAGATATCGTCACCCAATCGACATTGCCCGATGTTGAAATTGAGCGCGAGCGTGGGGTGATCATTCAGGAAATTGGTCAATCGCTCGACACACCAGATGATCTGGTTTTTGATCTGTTTGCTTCGGCCTGTTACGACACGCATAATCTGGGGCGCCCCATTCTGGGCACAGTTGACAGTGTTTCGCGTTTTCAGCGTGCCGACCTGAATGGTTTCATGCACAGATTTTATGGGGCCGAACAGATGCTTGTGGTCGCATCCGGGGCGGTGCAGCATGATGATATCGTTCGGCGAATTGATGCGTGTCTTGGCAATCTTGCCAATGCGCAAACAGCCAGCCGTACGCCGCCATGCTGGACAGCTGGCCGTCAAATTATCGAACGTGATCTGGAGCAATCCCATATCGTTTTCGGGTTGCCAGCAAAAGCCGCCACGGCGCCGGACAGATTCGCCCTGATGGCGTTGTCGACGTTATATGGTGGCGGCATGTCATCGCGGTTGTTCCAGCAGGTGCGCGAGCAGCGTGGCTTGTGCTATTCGATTTTTTCGTTTGCCGCGCTCTATTCTGACAGCGGGTGTTTTTCGGTATATGCGGGCACCTCGGCGCATCAGGCAAATGAAATGCTGTCGGTGGCGGTAGATGAACTGGCCAATATCGCGCATGCGGTGACATCTGATGAAGTGGCGCGGGCAAAGGCGCAATTGCGCGCCGGCCTGTTAATGAGCCGCGAGTCCGTGTCAAATTGCGGTGACGCTCTGGCCAGACAGATTATGCTGTTTGGCGCGCCACAGGATGATGCCGCTTTATTAGCGGCGATTGATGAAGTGGACGAAAATGCGGTGCGTGATATGGCGGCGCAGCTGATCACCAATAACAGCCCGTCTCTTGCCTGTGTTGGCCCGCCGACGGCGTTGATGGATAATGCCGATCTGGCGGCGCGTCTGTCGGCCTAGGCGCTGCCTGTATCGCTGACAAAATGCACCGGGTCGACGCCTAATAATCTATAGGCATCTTTCCAGATGTCACTTGTGTCATCACGAAACACCAAATCACTTGTCGCCGGCATCGATAGCCAGACATTTGCTGCCAATTCATCTTCCAGCTGGCCGGCATGCCAACCAGCGCAGCCCAGTGACACAATCGAATGTGTCGGGCCTGTGCCATTGGTGATATCGCGCAAAATTTCAATGCTCGATGTCAGCCCGATTTCATGTGTCACGGGCAGGCTTCCCGGCAGCATATGATCTTGTGTATGCAGAACAAAGCCGCGATTACTCTCAACCGGCCCGCCAATATGCACCGGCTGGTCGGCACAAAACCGCGGCGCGCCAATATCCAGCGTCGCATAAAGCTTGCCAAGATTCATCCGGGCAGCCCGGTGGTTGATGACCACACCCATTGCCGATTTATCATCATGCTGACACATGACAATGACCGCTCTGGCAAACCGTCCATCATCGATTTGTGGGTGCGCAACAAGCAGATGACCCTGCAGACTGCCAGTCTGGTGGGTCATGCTGGCGCTATCGAAAGATTTCACGGCGCCGCTTGTATCTTTTCTGAACACCATTATTTAGACTAGACATCAATCATAGTTCAGGTAAAGCAAAACTGTGGTTTCAGACCCGGCTGGCATGCATCTTGGAGCGCATTAATGATGGCACACTGCCGAGACTATTCCGGTCATTCAGCTCGTCTTAAACTGCGCCGGTTGATAGCGCGAATGGCGTTGTTTGTGGTGTTTTGCATCGCCGCCGCATCGCCGTCTGTTGCGACCACATTGCACAGCAATTGGGTTGGCGATCCGGCGATTGGCGAGGCGCGGCTGATTTCTTCGGTAAGCGCGACGGGCGATTTACAGGTGTTACCGCTGGCGCTGGAATTTCGGTTGGCGCGGGGCTGGAAAATTTACTGGCGCACCCCGGGCGAGGCAGGCTTGCCGCCCACAATCGATTTGCTGGCGGATGGCGATGCGGTAATCAGCCAGATAAAATGGCCCGTCCCAAAACGTTTCAATGCGTTTGGTTTTGATAATTTTGGCTATGACAGCGCGGTTATTCTGCCGCTGCAGGTGAGCGGCCATCGTCCGGGCAGCAGCATCCAGCTGCGTGGTCAGATTGAGGCGCTTGTCTGCGCCGATATTTGCGTGCCACTTGGCGGCAGCGTCGCTTTGACAATGCCGGCCGGCCCGGCATCGCCAACAGGTGATTCCCGCGCCATTGCGCAGGCGACAGCGCTGGTGCCACGGCAAGCCGGCGACAACCCGTTATTCGCCGTTGAACGGGTCTGGCAGGCAGCAGATGCGCTGCATATGCAATTTGCCGCACCGCTGGCCATTGATGATATTTTCATTGAGGGCGTTGCCGGTGTTGCCTTTAAAAAGCCGCGAATGAACGGGACTGATGCGGTGATTGCGATTGAAACATCGACGCCGCTGGATCTTATTGGGCGCGACATCACCGCAACCATTATTGCCGGTGATCAGTTTGCCGAGCAGTCATTCACCATCACCGCACCCATCCCCACCCCAGAACCGGATATATCGGCAAATGATGCTGGCTGGATGATATTTGCTCTGGCCTGGCTTGGCGGATTAATTTTGAATTTGATGCCCTGTGTGTTGCCGGTGCTGGCCATTAAACTTGGCTCGGTTATTGAATCCGCCGGCCAACAAAAATCATTGGTGCGCATCAGGTTTCTGGCTGCGGCAGCGGGCATTGTGACGAGTTTTATATTGTTAGCCGCCGCCCTTGCAGCAATGCGTCTGGCTGGCGCACAAATTGGCTGGGGGATACAGTTCCAAAGCCCGTTATTCCTCAGCGTGATGATGCTGTTGTTAGGGGTGTTTGTGCTGGCCATGCTCGACCGGTTGGTGTTGCCGGTTCCGGCTTTTGCGCATCGTTTGACGGGTGGCTTTGGGGGGGCTGCATCGCCGCGCCGCCTTGTCGCTGGTGACTTTTTGACAGGCATGTTGGCGACGATACTGGCAACGCCCTGTTCGGCGCCATTTGTCGGGGTTGCGGTTGGTGTTGCATTGACCGGGTCAACAGCCGAATTATTTGGTATTTTTATCGCGCTTGGGATGGGTCTGGCGACACCATGGATGTTGATCATGCTGGCACCCGGGCTGATCAGCGCGTTGCCGAAGCCGGGGCCATGGATGGTCTGGCTGAAACGTATTTTGGCGTTATTGCTGGCTGGCACAGCGCTGTGGCTGGGGTCAATTCTATTCGCCATTACGGGCGGTTTGATGACAGGCCTGCTGACCGCCGGGGTGATCATGATCATTTTCGGGCTAAGCGGAACCAGCCGGGCCGTGTCGCGCCCCTTGCAGCGCTTATCGCCGCGCTTATTGTCGCTTGTTGGTGCCGTGTTGGTGGTCGGGCTTCTGGCCGCCCCGCCGCAGCTTCTGACCATGCTCGGGCCAAAAATGGCGGCAGATTACCGGCAAGCAAATGACGATGGGGGTGTGTCTGTGGTCTGGCAGGACTGGCAACCGGCGATGATCGGGCTGCTTGTTGATTCCGGAAAGACTGTTTTTGTCGACGTCACAGCGGCCTGGTGCATAACCTGTAAGGCGAATAAATCACTGGTGATTGAGCAGGCGCCGGTTGCGCCCTATCTGCGGCAGTTGGTTGATGCGGGTCAATTGGTGTTGTTGCAAGCTGATTGGACGCGTCCAAATGATGATATCGCGGCGTTTCTGGCCGCCTATCAACGCTATGGTATCCCGTTCAATATTGTCTATGGGCCGCATGCCGTTGACGGCATCCAGCTGGGCGAATTACTGACCTCTGACGCGGTGCTGGCAGCCCTGAACAAAGCCATGACGGGGTCTGACAATCTATAGGCTTGCACCCCCGTCAATGCCGGTATAAAAGGCAGTTCGCCTAAATTCACCGCAAAAATAAATCAGAGGATATCGCTTTATGACACAGCCTGTTGAAACAATTGCTGTCGGCCAGAC
>Ga0255758_10005585_pt1 | contig 10232 bp, 9 predicted proteins | sample 011ome_24_FD_179958 | JGI IMG/M metagenome (GOLD analysis project Ga0255758, IMG submission 179958) | Coastal salt marsh microbial communities from the Groves Creek Marsh, Skidaway Island, Georgia - 011513CT metaG (version 2) | ecosystem: Environmental > Aquatic > Marine > Intertidal zone > Salt...
GACAAAGTACCATTGGCGCAGAAAGGCTTGACTGCCGAGTTCGGAATGGGATCGGGTATTACACTTTCGCAATAATCACCAGGCAACAGTTATTACTAAAATTAAACAACAATGTAAAGATTAATTTAAAATTATCTTTTTTTATTTCTAATAGCCTTGGGCGAATGAAGAATTAGAGCACTTATTAAACCAATTATTAAACCTAATATAATTGAAATCATCAAAATCCTTATTCTATTATTATTATCTGGTAATTTTTTTTCAACTGAAGACTGAAAAACATATTTAATCCAATCAATATCATTATCTTTTTTTAAAGAATCTATTTCACTAGATAGAAAAGCTAATTCTCTATGTTTACGATTTCTAATTATGTTAATTTCCTTATCAATTGTTTTGTATCCACGTAAATAATATAAGTCTCCTGTTAATAAATTTCTAGCTTGAAAAATATTAGATAAGTTTTCATTATAATATTTCACCAAAGTCTCTATTGACAATTCTTCGGCAATATCACGTTGTTCAATTAAATATTCAATTCTAACTGTATCTTTATTAATTTCTAGTTTTTTTGACTTATCTAAAATAAAATCTAAGCTAAGAAAAATATCATTTCTTATACCAGACAATATAAATTTTAAGTATTCACTTAAAATTTCTATACCCTCATTAGCATTATCCCAATTGAATTTTAAAGAATAATTTGAATCATTGATTTTTATCAAATTAAATGATTTAGCATAATTTAAAATCACCTTTTCTTTCTCAAGCTCGGACAGTTTAGAAAATTTTTTTAGGAACAAATTATTATTTTCAAAAAAGGATTTGGCTATATAAATGTTTTGCAATCTATTTATAAATTTATTAAAAACTTTATCACTCTTTATTGTATAATCTGCAAAAGATCTGGATGACAAAATATAATTAACATTGGTAAATTTTAAAAATTTTGAATCTGTACTTGAATAAAGAGCAAAAGTAGTTTCAAAATTTTTTGGTAGTTGTTTTCTATTATTATCATTTATAGAAATACTACCAACACCGATCAAAGTTGAGATCAATATTATTGAGATTATCAATAATTTTCCATCCCAAATAGCTTTTACTAAATTAGTTAAATCTATCTGATCACTATCTACTAAAATTTTATTACTCATGAATTTATTTCTTACCAAATTTTCAATAAATAAAATACAAAAGATTCAAAAAAACTCAAAATTATATTTTTTTTTTAATTATCTTTGCTGTAAATTGATTGTAAATAAAAACCCACTGGTAAACTATAAACTATCATTAACCAGTTATTAAAAAAATTACCATTTGGGGAAAAAGGCCAAACAGTTATTAGAATTCCTGCTAATAGACATACCTGATAATCTGATAAGTATCTTTTTTGTTTAAAAATTATAGATTTTAGTTGTCTTAAAGATACAAAAACTAAATAACTTAATACACTAAATAAAAATAAAAATCCTATAATTCCAGTTTCTGCTAATAATTGTATATAATAATTGTGAGGATGAGTCATACAAGGTGCTACTCCAGTAGCATACTTCTTATTTTTACATTGAACTCTAAACATTTTAGGTCCATGACCAATGATAGGTTGCTTTTAAACATATTATAAGCTGTTCTAATTAAGCTATCATGGGCTGGAGTAAAAATAGTTGGTTCATTTGTTGTTTGAATAAGGCCCATACTTTTTGCAGGATCCATAAACATCCTGTTAGATAATTTTGATGAATTATAACTTAAAGCTAAAACACAAATAATTGCCACAAGAAATGTAATAAGTCTAAATTTTTGGTAATCTTTAATTAATATAATAATAAATATTGTTGATAAATTTAAAAAAAAGAAAGCAGCCCGTTCACCTGACAAAAAAATTAAAACATCAACTAAAATAAATAAAATTCCAATATAATAAGTTTCATATTTCATTTTTTTTTTAATTAAAAATAAAGCAAATAATAATGGAAACAATCTTGATAAATATGAACCCATTATATGCTCGTCTCCAAATAAAGATGAAATCTGATTGGCTGTTAATTTATATCCAAGGATATTTTCACCGTTAAAAAATTGGAAATAACCATCTATTACCAAAATCGAGAAGCATATTACTAGAGCATAATAAAAATAAATTAAAATATTTTTATTTTTATCAATTAAATACCAAATAAAACAACTGAATATTCCTGCTCTAAAATAAAATAAAGAACTTTCAAGACTTAAAATAACATCTTCTGCTACAAAAATACTTACAAAGGTACAATATAAACAAAAAATAAAAAAAATGATTAAAGGTGTGTTAAAGAAATAATAAAAATTTTTATTTTTGATCGCGTAATATAAAAAGAATAAAGTTGAAACGCTTACTATTAAATCTGGAAAAAAAGGACCCCAGATTAAAAACGGTATAATAGATGATATTATTAAATTAATAGAAGTTGTATTCAAATATTTTAAATTATTCATTAGGTCTAATATAAAATTGCTTTTATCATAAGTCACTTATTTTCATTGATATAAGTATATTTTCTTGATTTGTAACTTTTCAAGTTACTTAAAGATCTTTTTCAATATCTTCATGTGCTTTATAGATATGATCAACAATATTTGAATTAGATTTATAGGACGGAAGCAATCTCTTCAATGTTCTTTTAACCTCTAAAACATTATTATCACTTAATAATGAATATAAATTATCTAAATCTAATTTAAGTTTATCAAATGGTATAAAGGAGTCCTGTGCTTTTTGAATTTTTTCATGATGCGTTTTTTGAGGGTTATTACCAATTAATAATTCTTCATACAATTTTTCACCAGGTCTAAGTCCAGTTATTTTAACCTCCATATCACCATTTTGATTTTTATCGTCTTTAATACTAAAACCAGACAGTTTGATCATTTTATGAATTAAATCTATGATTTTTACACTTTCACCCATATCAAGGACAAAAACTTCAGAGTGTTTTCCCATAGCGCCTGCTTGAATAACTAATTGAGCCGCTTCTGTAACAGTCATAAAATATCTTGTGACATCTTTATGAGTTAAAGTAACAGGCCCTCCTTCTTTAATTTGTTTTTTAAATTTTGGAATAACAGATCCAGAAGACTCTAAAACGTTACCAAAACGAACAATTGAAAAGTTAGTATTAATATCTTTAGTGTGATTATAAATGCCTTGCATGCAAAGTTCAGAAAGTCTTTTGGAGGCTCCCATAATATTTGTTGGTCTTACTGCTTTATCACTTGATATAAGTACAAGGCTTGAAACTTTTTTGTTAACTGCTGCTTTAGCAATAGCTAAAGTACTAAAAACATTATTTCTAACTCCCTCACAAATATTCTCTTCGACTAATGGTACATGTTTGTAAGCTGCAGCATGATAAACTGTATCGACTTTAAAGATTTCAAAAATTGTCTCTAATTTTTTTTGCTCTTTAGCATCAACTAACAGTGAAATAATTTTTAAATTTTTATTAAAACTTAGTAATTCTTCATAAATTTTATAAAGAGCAAATTCGTTTAATTCTAAAAGTAATAAATTTTTTGGTTTTAATCTTATAATTTGTCTACATAATTCAGAGCCAATAGAACCTCCAGCACCTGTTACTAGCACTGTTTTTGAATTAATATTTTTATTTAATAGTTTAATATCTGGTTTAACTTCTTCACGATTTAATAAATCATCAACATTTAAATCTTTAATATCAGATATAGTTATTTTGCCATCTACAATCTCGGATATACTTGGAAGTGTTTTAACACTTAATTTATATTGATTTAAATTTTCAATAATTTGATTTCTTCTAGCTCTACTTATTGATGGAAGGGCAAGAAAAACTAAACTTATATCCTTTGTTTTCACTAAATTTTCTAATTTTATTGTCGAATAAATAGTTTTGCCTAATAAAAATTGTCTTTGTAGCTGCTCATTGTCATCTAGAAATCCAACCACTTTAAATTCAGGATTATTTTCTAAAGCTTCAACCAATTGTCTTCCTGACTCTCCCGCCCCATAAACAAGCACATTTTTTTTGTTTAAAGTTTTTTTAGAACTATAATTATGATTTAATATATATTTTATTATTAATCTTGAGCTAATAATTCCAAAAAACAATATCATTGGTTGAATAATACCAACAGATCTTGGAACTCCTTCAATACTATAAACTCCTATTATTAAAAAATAAAATAATCCATAAGTAAATGTTGAAGCTAGAATATTAAAAATAATCGATAATCCTGTATAACGAAATATGGTTCGGTATAATCCAAATAACCAAAATGTTGGTATCGCAATAAATATAGATATTAAAGCTGGATAAATATTAAAATCTTTGAATAAAATTAATTCCTCTAATCGTAACGTAAAAGCAAGCCAAGTACATAAAACACATAGACCTATATCTGTGATAATAGCAATTGACCTTTTTGAATAACGATGAAGTGACAAAATGCTATTTGGGAGTTCTTTAATATCTATCATCTGAATATTTAATTGAAATTTAACTTTAAATCTAACACTTTATATAAACATTATAATACGTATTTGAAAATATCTTAATATTTATTAAACTTTGCTTTAAATTTTAACTTTTATAAATTGAATCGTCTAAAATATTTTTAAACACCTTAGAGCCAATTCCGCATTTTACATTATTTCCAATGTTTATTCCCGGATAAACTGAAGTGCCTGTTCCTAAGTGAGTAAATTTTCCAATTCTTACACTGCCAGAAAGAGAACAATTAGGAGAGACATGAGCAAAATCTTCAATCAAACAATCATGGTCAACAGAGGCAGAAGTATTAATAATTACTCCTTCTTTTACTATACTTCCGGCATTAACTACTGCATTGGCCATAACACAGGTACCCATTTCTATAGAACTAAATTTACTAATAGTTGATTTAGGATGTACTAAACTGACAATATTCATTTTATTCTTTCTAAGCCACTCTATTTTTTTACTTCTAATTTGATTATTGCCTATCGCAACAAAAAAAGCATCGTAATCATCTAGGTGCCTTTCTAAATATTCAAGAGTATCAATAATACTAAAAGGAAATTCTTTAATTTTTTTAGCTCTATCATCAAAAAAATCAATCAATTTATATTCATTCAACAAAGCAATTTCTCCAACAACTTTACCGTGACCTCCTGCTCCTATTATTGCAATTCTATTATTCATAAAATTTTTTAAAATCATTATATTGTTTTTTTTTATATAATATTAATTTTACTGTTTTAAAAATTATCTGCATATCTAAAAAAAAACTAACATTTTTTGCATAATAAACATCAAATTTTATACTTTTGTTCCATGATTTTATGCCTGATGGCTCAGGGTTTACTTGAGCCAAACCCGTAATACCAGGTTTAACTTTGTGCCTTTTTTTTTCATAGTTAGAATATTTATTTAAATATTCTAATAACAGTGGTCTTGGACCAACAAAACTCATGTTATTTTTTATTATGTTAAATAATTGAGGTAATTCATCTAAGCCTGTTTTTCTTAAAAAATTTCCCATCTTACTTTGTCTTTTCTTTTCAGAAACATTTTTAGAGACATCATATAAAGTTTTAAATTTATATAATGTAAAAATTTTATTATTCAAACCTGGTCTTTTTTGTCTAAAAATTGGAAATCCAATAGTAAACCATACTAAAAAAAATAATAAAATCATGACAGGAAATAAAATTAAGATTAAACTTAAGCTACAGATTATATCAAAGAGTCTCTTAAAATATTTTTGATACATAAATTTAACGATATTTATTTAATATTTTTTTAATAGATTTAATCTCCAGTTTTATTTTTGTTGAAGGTATATTTGGATTAATTGAAAACGTTAAGCTTATTTGGCCAAGTAATTTTGCATTTAATAATCTTTTTTGTGGATAAAATTTTAATTTCTTAAATATTTTTTCTCTATAAATTTCTGGACATGATCCAACACCACAATTAATTTTTTTTCTATTTAATTCTTCTATTAATTTGATTTGGTTAATTTTTTTTTTATTGATGAATAAGTTGAGACGATAAAAAGCATGTCTACATTTTTCACTTTTTACTTTAGAAAAAGTCTTATAATTAAAATCTGGTTTTTTTAAAAGGTTGTATTTTTCATAATAATCTTTCAAGCCATTTATATATAAATTAGCTATAGTATTTCTCTTTTTAATTTGACTATCCAATGTTTTTAATTGATCTCTTCCCAAAAGAGCTTGCATTTCAGTCATTCGATAGTTTGATCCAAGATCATCATGTAGCCATTTAAAACCTGTTTTGTGCTTTTTAAAAAAAGAATTATGGTAATTTTTACCATGATCTTTTAATGACCAACATTTAAGGAAGAGGTTCTTATTATTAGTTGAAATTAAACCACCCTCACCACCAGTTGATATGATCTTATCTTGGCAGAAAGACCAGGTTGACATATCGCCAAATGTACCTACCTTCTTACCTTTATAAATTGCACCATGAGCTTGAGAGCAATCTTCAATTAAAAAAATTTTGTTTTTTTTGACAAACTTCATAATTGGATCTAAATCACATGATAAACCATTCAAATGCACTACAATTATTGCTTTGACTTTTTTATTGTAAACTTTTTTAATTCCTTCAATGCTTAAATTGCCATTGTTATCTACGTCTGCAAAAATAGGTTTTAATCCTAGATTTAATGTGCAACTTGCTGATATAATAAATGATCGTGGTGACACAATTATCTCATCTTGCTTTTTTAATTTTAAAGCTTTCAAAGCTATTTCTAATGCAACACTTCCATTGCTAAGGGCCAAGGAATACTTGTTTCCTAAATATTTTGAAAACTCTTGTTCAAATTTTTTACACTCACTTCCAGTCCAGTAATTTACTTTGCCACTTTTTAGTAGTGGTCCAATTTTTTGAATTGATTTACTAGAGTAAAAAGGCATATTTTATTTTTTTCTTATATACTATTATAAATTATTAACTAATTCTCGAATTAATAAATTCCAGTAATTTTAGACTAATTAAATTTTCTTCAAAACTTTTCTCAACTCTTTTTCTGGCACTTTTTCCATATTTTTTAAGTAATCTTTTATTTTTAATAGCAAATAACATCTTTCTTTGAATATCTTTTACATTTCCAGCTTTATGAAAAAATCCTGTTCGATCTTTTATTATTGCATCATTAATTCCATAAATATTTGATCCTAGTGTTGGTATATCACAAGATCCTGCTTCAATAATTACTGATCCAAAACCCTCTCTATAACTCGGTAAACAGAAAATATCAGCTGCAGAAAACCATTTTTCAGGGATTAATGTTTCGCCCGCATAGATAATTTTTTTCTTACCTTTAATCAAATTTTTAATATTACTATCCTCAATGGGTCCAACTAAAATAAGAAATACTTCATTAAATTCTTGAATTTTTCCAAAAGCTTCGACAAGGTCTAATATTCCTTTATCTTTATTTATTCTTCCTAAATATAAAAATATAAAATCATTTTTAGAAATCTTGAACTTTCTTCTAATTGAATTTCTACTTCTATTGTTAAATTTAAATTTCTGAATATTAACACCTCCAACTGAACCATTTAGTAATACTGATGATTTTTTTTTCGAAATAATATTATTTACTATTAAAAATTTTCTTTGTGAGTGACTATCTACGAGAACATGCTTTGAAAAATTGAAAATTATTTTATCAACGATTTTATAAAATTCACGAACTAAGCCTTTTTTAGTAATCCAAACTTGTCCCGTAAACCAATGAATACGATGGGGCACCCTTGATATAAATGATGATATAGCATTTAAAAATCCTGCTTTTGGACTTATAGAAATAGTCAAAAATGGTTTATTTTTTATTATTAAATATGTCAAAAGCAAAAAAGTTTTTAGATCAATTATTAAGTTTGGTTTCCTATAAAAATTTAAATTAATTAATGACACATTCTTTGGAACCTTTTTTTTTAAAGACATTGCATCGTTACATAAAATTAAAAGATTATAATAACTGCTTAATTTTTTTATATGGCCCAACATAAAAGAATTAATCGTAGATGCCGTAGTTGATACAAAAGCTATTGTTCGTATTTGTCTCATATATTAATTATATAATTTATCTTTTAAAGAATATTTTGTTTTAAAATTTAATTCTTTTTTTAACTTTCTATTATCATAATTTATTTCAGATGAGATTGTAAAAATAAAATTACTAATTTTTTTGGGTAAGAAAAAATAATTAGTAATTAATTTTAAAAATTTTAATGAAATAGGAATTATAAAAAGTTTTATATTCTTACTTTTTGCATAAATTTTATGTAATTGAAATTGATTATTGTCATCTGAAACGATATAAATTTTATTTTTTGAAATCTTTAGGTTAGAAATACAATACAAAACTGCTAATGCTACATCTTTTGCATGAATGAAATGATAATTTGTATTATTTGAACATTTTAACCAAATACCTTTATTTAATAAATAACTAATTAAGCTAAAAGCATTAGAATATGTAGTATTACTAAAAACATTAGCAATTCTTAAAATAGTATAAGAGAAATTGTTATTATTTATTTTTAAACTTTTCTGAATAAAATTGTCAGCTTCTAATTTGCTTTGTGAATAAACATCACTCGCTTTTGTTCTAGAATTTTCAATTATATTCTTAATTTTACCTAAACTTTTATTTTCGACATCATATACGCTCACACTACCTAGATGAATTAGACGAGCTGCTATTTTATTTTTTTGTATATAGTCAATTAGTTTTTGAACAAATTCTAAATTGATTTCTCTAAGATTTTTTAGATTGTTGTAATTTTTGCCAACACAATTAATTATAATATTTTTTTTTCCAAAAAAAAATAAATGTGACTTTGAAAAATCACGAAAATTCCATTTAACATATCTTATTCTTTTATTTATAAAAGGTTTGTCTTTAATTTTTCTGCCAACACAAACCACTTTAAAATCATGGGTATTTTTAAGTTTTTGAGCCAAATTATTTAAAATATGAGTACCTATGAAACCATTATAACCCAACAAAATAATATTCATTTATTTTTTAAAGTTCTTATTATTTTTCAAATTTATACATACCAAGTCATTAACTAAATTCTCTTATAAATATCTAAATATTCCTCTGCCATTTTTGAAAAAGTAAATTTTTTAACTTGATTTTCAGCAATTTCTGCAATTCTTATACTACCAACTAATTTAATACTATTGATTGATTTATGAATCCCTTTTGCCCATTCCTCAGTTGAATTAATTTTATTTATTAATGTTACTGAATGACTTGTGCCACCTAAAACTTCTTTTAAACCTGCAATATTTGATGCAACAATAGGTAGTCCTGTAGACATTCCTTCAGCTGCAACTAAACCAAAACCTTCATATAAAGAAGGTATAAGCTGAATATCAGATTTATAGTAATATTTTTCCACATTATCTGTCCATCCTATTAGTTTTATTTTATTTTGTAATTTTAAATTTTTTATCATTTTTTTAAGTTTATATTTCTCAACCCCTTCTCCAATAATTGTATAACTCTCAATGTCATTTCTTATTTTAGAAACTGCAGCTATTGTTGTTGAAAAGTTTTTTTTATTAATTAGACGACCAACTGAAATTAACCTTGGCAAACGGTATTTTAAAGATTCTCTTTTAGATATTGAATAAATTCTTGATCCATTATAGATTACTTTTAAACGTTTTTTAACTTTTGAGTTTACCCATTTTGATAATTTTTTATAAACTCCATTACTTATACATATTATATATGAATAACGTGAATAAAATATTTGATCAATTAAATAAAAAAAGGGTATTTTTCTTCTTTTATTAGTTGTGTCATGTTCAGTAAAAAATAATTTATAATTTTTTAAACCTATCAATGCTATCGCAGTAAAAAAAAATGGCCATGTTAAATGTACATGAATTATCAATTCATTATTTTTTAATTTAATTAAATTTTTTAAAATTTTACGAATATAAAAAATGCTTAATGGATTTCTGGGGTTAAGATCTAAAAAGAAATGATTTTTTTTAATATGTTTTGGTTTTCCAGTAAAATAAATAACATGAGATCGTAAATTTTTCTCTAAAAAAATCCTATCTAATTCCTCAACAATAATTTCTGCCCCACCTCCTTTAAGTGAAGAAATAATATTAACAATTGTTTTGTGTCTTTTAGATGCTAGTTTATTTAATAATGTTTGATATTTT
>Ga0255758_10005596_pt1 | contig 10220 bp, 16 predicted proteins | sample 011ome_24_FD_179958 | JGI IMG/M metagenome (GOLD analysis project Ga0255758, IMG submission 179958) | Coastal salt marsh microbial communities from the Groves Creek Marsh, Skidaway Island, Georgia - 011513CT metaG (version 2) | ecosystem: Environmental > Aquatic > Marine > Intertidal zone >...
TTGCTCGTCACACTGACCGGGAAACCTGAGATTGTCAGGCTGTTGTGATACGCCCTGTGCGAGATTCGGTACACTGTTTACTAACAGAGGCATCTCTTATCTGTCTAATACTCTAAGTACGCTGTAGTGGTCAAAGATAGTTCTGTCTGCATTTTCAGAGTCACTATCAATCGCCCGTGCTTTCGCTTCGATCTCATCCCGCAAAGCAAACCCTTCGATCTCCCTGCTTCCTAAGAATCGATTAGCAAAGATACGAGCTGCTTTAACTGTTATGTAGTGACGGAACTGCTCAGGCATATCTGTAAATGCTAACTCAAAAGTAATGGAGGCTTTAACCTCCTTAGTCCATACATCCGTGTGATTCTTTCTGTCGTATAACAAAAGTCCACGCTGTACTGGATCGCTGTCTGTATAAATTTCTGGGTCTAAGTCTACCCGAAGCGTATTGCTTGGTAAGTTAATCTTAGACGTGGAAGCATCAGGAGTAAGTACGTACTCGTGCTCCGTATTAAAGTGCCAACCCTCTGACTGTATAGCTTTACTGGTTTCGTCGAGGACTGCTTCTGCTTGAACGACTGATACAGGAACGGCTGTACCTCCGAGAGTATTAACCGGGGCTTCCCCGATAACACTGATCATTGTATTTACTGCATTTAGTTTAGTCGTCAGAGCCATGATAAGTATAGATAAAAAGAATCCCGGTGGAGGGGAGCGGAACGAATCACAGACCTCCCCAACACCGAGAGAAGAGCGTTACGCAATCAGTTCGATAGCACACTCAGGACGGAGAACTCCGTGACCCATAGCATACTTAGCGACAAACAACGTACCTTGACGCTCGATCTGATACTCCGATTCGGTAGCAAGATCAAGCAGTTTAACGGTTCCGACAGCAGCGGAGTGGGAAACGATACCTTTAGTGGTGGTGAAGTTTCCGTTGTATCCTACTCCGTTACCACCAAACACATCGTTATTAGCCTCGCCGTCTCCGCCAACAGTACCACTAAGATCAGTTGATGGGATGTGGTTGGATTTGAAGATGCTGATACCAGCGATCTGTGGAATGTTACCAGCAGCAAGACTTCCGGCTCCTCCAATATCTTTATTGATAGCAGAAGTAAGAGAGAAGCTGTTGGAATCGTCAGCACCAGTGATAAGCTTGTAGTACTCAGCAGGACGCAATACACAGAAACGACCGTCACTAGGAACATCGTGTTCGTCCATGCGTTGAGCAGCACTAAACAAAGCAGCTACCAACTCAGCACCTGTAGGATTACCTGTGTCAGAATTAGCGTCTCCGAAGTTTACGAAGGTGTTAGCACTGATGTCGAGGATGCTTCCGCCTTTACCAACTTGATTTAAGTTAGCAGCTGAACGAGCAGCAGCGATGAACACTTTAGCAAGAGCAGTGTCAAAACGAACAGCAAGTGCTTTACCCAACTCGTTAGCGTATACTGAACGAATGTCGTAGTGATTCTTTACATCGTCAATGTTAGCCAAGAAAGTAGAAGCAACAAGCATCTTATCGATGGTGATTACTCTTTCAGTCTTAGCAATATCACTGAGGTAGCTGTTGTCAGCGTCAGCGATATTTTGACCGGGGGTGTGGTACGAAGCGGTAGCGATACCAGTTACAGGGAACTGTGCAGACTTACCGTTTTCGATTGTTCTAATTGTGTGTAGAGGTTTGAAGATGTTGGACTCCTCAAAGCTTTGCAGAATCTCTCCGCTGAACTTTTTAAGGAACAACTCATCATTGTCAGCACCAGCGGATAAACCTTTACCAGCACTTCTAATACCTACACGACTTGGATCTGTATTTCCGTTAGCCATAATATATGATCTCCTATGTTAATTAATTGTGAATATGTGTTTGATTACCAGTGACTTTCACACCTTTCGTCTTCACAGGATTGTCCGCCGCAGCGGGTCGAGGGACTAGTTGTTGCTAGTTGTCGATTAAATTTATCTATTAGTAAAGAGGAAAAGTTCTTGACTGTCAACCTCTTCGACCGCTTGGACCAAAGTAGAAACCAAGGATACAAGGCAATATTACCGTGCATCCCATAAGGCTGATGTGTCCAGAAGAAATAGTGAGTGGCTCTTGATTCGCTTGCCAACTGATGAGTCCGAAGAATATTTCGTTGATGCCTTCTCCGTCTGCGTTGGTGAGTGTGACGATTTCTGCGGTTGGGAAGAGGGTGCAGAGGATGATACAAGTGCAGAGCGTAGACACCCCGATAACAGCAAGAATACGACGAGTAAAAGAAACAAACTCCCCAGTACCGCTTTTAGCGAGTTCAGCTTGTAGTCTAAGGAAATTATCAGACGCACGAGCTTCTCTCGCCATTTCAAGATCATGCTTGTTCTGACGGGCTTCGAATATATAACCAAACACGCCTTTAAGAATCGCCCCCATAGCAGTGCTACCACCGCCCGTGATAAACAACATAAGTAATTCACCCATCTCATTGTCCTTTCGTCAAATGGTTTTCCATTTTGCTACGCAATCTGTCCAACTCTTTTTCAAGATACTTGATTCTTTCGAACTGTTGAAAGTCAGATGTTATAGGTGAGTCTTGCATTTCCAACAGATGATCGAGGTCTACTTTAGATTGTTCTGCAAACTTCTCAAGATGCATCATCCGTGCTGACAAGTCTCCTAATAATGTACCTTCATGCTGCACACGATCTAAGCTACTATCCAATACCATCAGCTTATTCCACACTACAGAGTATCCCCAAACACAAGTCCCGACTATAGCTATCACTTTAGCCATGAACGCAAGGTTTGCTTTTACCTGTACGTTATCTCCTAGTTCTGTTGCCATGTTCTTAAACATAACGAAAAACCCCTAGTGTCAGCAAACCAATAAACCAACACTAGGGGCACTATACCTTATGAATGAATAAACAATCTAAATATTGCTTACAGAAAGTCTTCTGTCAATCTCTTCGTGGTACGCTTTATCTCCACTTTTATATCGTGGATCAGATTGAGCACGAGCTAATTCTTGCATACTTTTAAATGGCATGGTTGATACACCAGATACTGCACCTTGTGTAAGTTTAGGCTTTGCACCCACTTCGTTTTGATAACGTGCGTACAGTCCTTGAACTGCTAACTTAGCTTGCGAAATTGTACCCCCGGTGACTGCCTCATCAAAAGCATCGATTTCTTCTTGTGGTAAATTCTCGTTCGCCCACTCAGCCATCGCATCGTAGTTGCCTTGAGCCACGCTTTTGATTTGTCCTTCTTCAGATTGTAATAATGCTTGCTGACCAGCTGCGTAGCTGTCAACTAAATCTCTGGGTAATCCGGCTTTCTCTAAAGCGTTATAAGTTTCCTCACTAAGTTGACCGTCGTTTTCAAAGAACTCTTTACTTGCCTCCGCAACTGCTTTGTACGCTTCACTAGTGTTCTCTTCAGTTTGTTCTTCGTCGTCCTCAGCTTTCTCTTCGCTTTGTTCAGACTCTTCCGTATCTTCTTTAGGAGCTTGTCCAAGTTTCTTTTCCAACTCGGCGTAGGCTTTCGACATGTCCTCCGGACTCTTGAACTTTTCGGGGAGCCATTCCGGGCGGTCGCTTTGGTCTTGCGGTAGTTCCTCTTCGGTGACGGGTTTCTCTTCTGGTTCGATTTCGCTTGGTGCTTTCTCATTAATCTCTACTCGGTGTAATTCAGCCATTTGTTATTCCTCTTGAGGTGGTTGTTGTGATGCCATGTACTGCTCCTGTGCGGCATTGATGGCAGGTGCGACTGCGGGTGCTCCGAGCTTCTGTGCCATCTCCATCATCTGTTGCTGTTGCATAGCTTGTTGAATTTCTTCTTCCGTCTTAATCAATCCTTCCGTCTCGATACCTAAAGCTGTAGCACGACGCTTGAAGTAATCACTGACGTTTAAGTATTGAGTAACGGCTTGTGGTCCTACTACTTGGTTCGCTCCAGCTAGGAACATATCTAATCTATTCAGATCATTACCACGACCAAGAGCTTCCACTCCTGTAACAATAGTAGGTTTAACGATGTCCTTTGGTATCTTAGGTAATCTCTTACTCTTAGACATCTTATCCATTAAACGACTGACGATGGGTAGCTGTAGCTCCTGAGATAACAAAGAGTATAGACCACCTAATGCAGCTTCCAACTCTTGACTGAGCATTCTTATCTCCTCAGCTGTTACACGTTCTGCATCTCTAACTACTCCAGATGTCAGTAAAAATGCTTGGCTTAATCGGTCTGTTATACCAGCCATAGTAGCTTGAGCGGTACGGAAGTCATTGAACTTATTAAGTTGTAACACCGATACATCTGCTTCAGACCCTTGTACGATTGCACCGTTGGGTGCTTCTGCTAAAGTTCTTGATCTTGTTGTACCGTTCGGGTTGACCATGAACAATACCTTCGCTGCTGCTGCACTACCTTCGACAATCGCTTTTGTAAGTGCTTCCAACGACTTGAGGTCTCCGAGGTACTCCTCAACAAATCCTCTGCCGTAGTCCTCTCCATCAATCTGTGTGTAACGCAACGGTAACCACGGGGACTTTTCAATCGGATACTTACCCACGCTCTCTTCAATAAGAATACCTTTTACATCTTGGTAAACATTGAAGTGGTCATCTTCTCTAACTACTGCTGTGTATAAATCACAACTGTTCTCTTTCTCTTGACGATATACTTCCTCTCTTACCGATTCAGGAAGCATCATAGGAGCTACTGTTTCTTTAATAGCTATGTGTGTAACGTTACCCATTGGGTCCCTCTTCACTACATAACGATCCAGCTTAAACACTCTCATACCACCCTCATCAGGGAGATATAACAAAGAGTTACCAGTAACAAGCAAGTTCTTTAATGCTTGGAAGATACCGTTCCTGAAGTTCTGTACTTCTACTTCCTGTGATACACTACGCTCTACATCAGCTAATGCTTTCTCTAAGTCAGTACGTAGTTGTTCTGCTCCTTCTACACCGAGGTCTTCCTTTGCTTTGTCTAACTCATATCGATCTATAACAAGACGAAAGAACGGAGCGTTAGGTGGAAGCAGTGCAAGCAATAGCTTACTACTTAGATTTAATACTCCTCTAGCTCCGATGCCTTGGTACGGTGTGTAGTATTTAGTAGCGTAGTTGTGACCGTCAGGTGGTAAGACATAAGGAAGTGTAAGCTCAGAAGATGTACGTCCTCTGTCTAAGAATGACCACCGCTGGTTCTCCAACGAATGATATAGCCCTTGGGCTGTTTCGTGCATACCGTTTAGATGTCGTCTTCGCTCGTCCACTCAGGACCACTCAAGATGCTTAGTATCTCTTCGTGTGTGTACTCCGTCTTGCCGAGCAGAAAGAATGGTTGTGTGCCTTCGTACCGTGCAAGTATCTTCGATCCGTCTAAACTCTTACGGCTGTACGATTCATTGATGTCTATGAGTTGGTCAAAGTCGAAACCGCTAACCTCGGAGGTATCTGCTATTACATATGTTCTGTTGTTCATATCTATTAGTAAGGTTTCTCAGATGTTTCAAATGTAGCATTGAAGTTAGTACCGTTGTTAGTACCTACCGAATCATTCGCATTGTTTTCAAAACGATAAATTGAAGTTGCACCTACATAACTATAAGGAGACGACCTGATTTTATCTATTTCGCTGCTTGTTAATTCACGATTGAAGATAGCTACTTCGTCTAAATATCCGTTCATCGGTGCGGAAATATTTGAAGTCGATGTGTTTATCGCCGCTCCTAATAACAAATTGTGTGTAGCTGTGCTTGTAGTTGGACTCGGAGCTGACCCACTTGCTATTAATGAACCGTCCCTATATACTTTTTGGTCACCTCCATTAGCACAAGTCAAAGCTATATGATGCCAGTTATTATCAGTAATACCGTTATTTACCTCTACGTAGTTTCCAATACCGGAAAGAAGAAATCGAAACTTTTTATCTCCGAATCGATTGTCGTACCAAAACATAAGACCTATATTACCGCCTCCGTAGGTACTCATTACTAAAAACTGATTAGCCGCTGTGCTGGTGTGGTCTATAAGCTTAACCCAAAAAGTGATGCTAAAGTTACAAGTCTTCTGTATGAAATCGAACTTATCGCCCGTATCTATATAATCATTTGTACCGTCTAACTCAACACTGTAACTGTTCGATGGGTAAGTAACCCCCACACCATCACTATTGTAGGTCAAGTAATTCGTACCGTCCGATACTTCTATAGCGTTGGTGTCTGATCTAAATATACAAAGACCTGTGTTACCGCTGGCTGATGGTCGTGTTCCTGAAGTGTAACTTTGAAGTGTACTCATAATTAATTCTGATTAAAGATTACCCAAGCACTACCGTTCCACACATACAACTTATCGGTGTCTTTAGCGTGGACGATGGTGTAGTCGGGTGCGTCCGTTTGATCGATAAACTCCGACTCGTTGTCGAATACTTGGATGGTTGGGAATGTTAAGGTGTCGTCAAATACAGAAGTAAATGTAGGACTAGCGATAACCCCCAATCCAAATGTAGGAAGTACGAACATATCTTAAGAAGCGGTGTCTCCAGCTAAGATGTAGGTATCGGTAGCGTAAGCTACAATACTAGCTACTCCGTACTGATCGTTTATCTTGGTGTGAGATTGTCTGTTGTTGATCGTAGTTCCTGAAGCACTGAATGATACTTGACCCGCTCCCTTTTGTACGAAGCTACAATTAAACCCTGCTCCCAAACCGCTTGGTACTGTGACAGTTACAGCAGCAGCGTTGTCTAGTACTACTACTTTACCGTTATCTCCAGCTACTAATGTATAGGTGGTTCCTGTTTGATCGTTGATCGATGCGTCGAAGTTACTGATAGCGTTTCCGTTGAAGTCGTAACTTGATAAGTTGGAAGCAGATGCTTGCCCCATCAAATTGGTAACGGATACTTTCTTGGTGGTTGCGTCGGTGTCGTCAACAATAGCAAGTATGTCTGCTCCGGCTGGTGTTGTAAGTACACCTAATTCAGATATTTTTTTATTAGCCATGAGTATTAAGCGGGTTCAAATAATAATATTTCGTTTAGTTCAGTTGTCAATGGTTCACTTGCTTCCGTAAAGATCGCTCCGTCTATGACTTCCTCGGCGTCAAATCCGTAGAGCTTCTCGAAAGCTGGTCGTATGAAGTTACCCGGAAACGGTGTGATGTTGCTGGGCTTTTCAAGCGTTGATGGAAACTCAAGTGACATTATAGAGAGTCAACAGTACCAGTAGCGTAGACGCTGTGAGTACCTGCGGTGTAAGCTGAGACATTAGCTCTTAGCTTTTCGTAGTGTCCGTGGTCATCACGAATCATAACCGATCCTTCTGAGGATACCGATTGACTGTGGACGACGTGCCAAGCACCACCAATCCAAGCTTCAATGTCTACTGTTGCGGCTCCTGCGGATTCTGTGGCGACGACAAATGTCCATCCCTTAGAACGCTCAACCGAGAAACTGTTACCCGCCCCTGAACTAGTAGCAGATGAGAGCAACGTCTTTTTATCAAGTGTGCGAAGGCTCATATATATTTATATTATTAGTTGTTGTTATGAAGAAAGCTGTACTCCCGTTCCACCGTTACCACCACCCATGCTAAGTGTAGGACGACGAGTAGCTGTGACTTGGGCTGTACCACGACGACGCTTAGTAGGTTGAGTAGCTCTTTTAGTAACTGCCTTCTCTGCTGTAGGAAGCGGAGGAGGTGGTGGAGCCGGAGGTGGGGGCGGTGGTGGAATGTCGGGCTGTGAAAAACACATGGTATTACTGTACTTGTTTAGTTACTATATCTTGTTCGAGTTGGTCGTCGTAAGTCTGTTGTAAATAATTAATTACACTTCTTTGTCCTACCTTATACCATACCTCACGTTCTGTGTCTGTCAACAGCGGACATTTATCTGGGAATAGTTTGTCAAGTTTATTGATTAAGTCCTGAGACAGAGCGGGTAATACTATTTCGTCATTCATTGTTATAATCTATATCGTCCAGTTCCGACGGGAGCTTTCCCTCTTTAATCTTTTCTTCAGTCCAGCACCAAGCCGACGCATTCCACAAGATAGCAGCCGCATGGTCTTCAGAGTTGTCCCCCTCAGCCAGCCCCAACAAATGTCTAAACATCGAGTCATATAATCTACTTAGAGGGAAACCTCTTTTCCAGTTGTGGTCTCCGTAAAGCTTTCCGCCATCTTCAAATCTTTTGGCGAGACGTCGAAGGGCGACTGGAGGTATAAGGCAGGGTCGTCCCCGTCCATCATCCCCGTCACGGCGAGCCCCCGTTGAGAAATCTCTAGTATATCCTTGGTTTGGTAGTTCTTTGGTGTCCATAATTTTTTAATAGTATTAGTTCTGAAGCAGTAGTTATCACTGCGTAGTAGTCGAGCCATCCATGCATTCATCAATGCGTCTTGTTCCGTGAGTCCTGCTTTCTCGTAACATGTTACAACAGTCTCCCATGTGTATCCATCCTTCTCTAGTATACGTTCCGCTTTCACCACACCCACGCCGGGCACTCCGCTGTATCCATCCGTATGATCTCCTGCTATGGTTTGTATCAAGTGATAGTTGTCCGCCTCTTCCTCACTTGGTTGGTGGTACTCTCCCTTGTTATAATCAAAGAAGATACCAGGTACGCTCTTGAAGTCTTTGTCTATACTAACAACGATAGTCTCTTCATCCATTGCTTTATCGGTAGCTAATATAGATATAACATCATCTGCTTCTAGGTTCGCCCACAACACGCCACCTAACTCGTCGATGATCCACTGCTTTACTTGTCGTAAGATGATGGGCAGTCGGGACTTAGCACGGTTTGCTTTGTAGTCTGGGTTAAGTTTACGACGGAAGTTCGCACGGTCTGATAGACACAGCACTACATTCTCTGTCTTTAGTTTCTCTTGGAACTCTACGATGCGGTTGACCACACGAGCTTTAGCTAATGCCATGTCTGCGTGTACCGTCCACAGTTCGTCCTTCCAATGTATTGGCTCTTCGGCTACGACCGACGCTTCAAACGCTAGTACGTCTGCATCAATCAGCAATGTTGTTTTGGTTTTACTCATAGTATATACTCCAGTTCTCTTGGTATTTTTTATATTTAGATCGACTTGCTTGTTCGGGTGATAGCTTGATTGTTTTACTTTCTATTAATCCACGAGGTATCATCCACCACATCTTAATAGGAGATACATAAACACCCACTACATCTACATCGTTTGATATGTGTAGCTTCTGTGTGGTTCCTGATCCAGCATTAACTGTATAGAATGTTCCAGCTTTAACTGATGTGCTTTTAATTTGTACCTTCAGGTCTCCTGCTGGGCAGTGAACAATGAAGTCCCAAGGCATCGGCGTTGTGGGGGTGTGTGGTTCGAAGTCACGCTCTAAACATTCAGCTATGAAACGTGTCTCCGCTATTGCTCCGATCCGTTGTGCGTTTGATGATGGCATCTTATCGTTGTATTGTTGTCTCCAATCGTAATCGACCGTAAGGTCTTGTGTATCATAGACATTGGCTAAGGTAGTGTACATATCATATTCTATCTCTGTCATAGTTAATGTGTTTCACTCCAATTGTTACCGATCTTATACTCACCGTCCAACGGTACGTTCAGCTTCAGTTGTTTCCCTGCGTGTTGGATAGATTCAACTGCTAACTTACCGAACGCTTCTGCTTTATCAGGTGTAACCTCTGCTTGGAACTCGTCGTGGATGTTAGCAACAAAAGCATACTCCCTACCGTGTTGCCATCTCAATCCGTTCAGTAAATGAAACAGTTGGATCAGTGCTACTTTCATAACGACTGCACCAGCTGATTGTAATAACATGTTGAGGGCTGCGTGACTACTGCGTATCGGAAGGATGCGTCCGTCTAAACCAATCAACTCTCCACCGTGTTTTACTTTGCGTTGTACATCAGCTTGTAAACGAGCGAGTGCTGGCAGACTACTGAAGAACTTACGCTTTAGTTGTTGTCCAAGCTGTGCGTTACCACCTGCTATGTTACCAATCTTCTCGTCACCTGCTCCGTATAACAAAGCGTAGATAAACGTCTTAGCTTGGTCCCGTGTCTCTAGTCCTGCTGCCTTTTGATTGACTGTGTGTACATCTCCTTCCGTTACGATCTTAGCGTACTGTCCTCCGTCGTAGAACGCCATGTAGTGGGCAAGCATACGAAGCTCAAGTCCAGATGCGTCACACCCTACTAACTTGTAACCG
>Ga0255758_10005612_pt1 | contig 10197 bp, 2 predicted proteins | sample 011ome_24_FD_179958 | JGI IMG/M metagenome (GOLD analysis project Ga0255758, IMG submission 179958) | Coastal salt marsh microbial communities from the Groves Creek Marsh, Skidaway Island, Georgia - 011513CT metaG (version 2) | ecosystem: Environmental > Aquatic > Marine > Intertidal zone > Salt...
AAGGTTTGACGATCCCGCACGTCTTGTTTGCGCCGCAGCCAGACGAAACAAACCTTACTTCACTCACCGAGACTTTGGGCGACTTTACGTCGAGCGACGGTTCGCAGCCTAGACTCCGAGTATTAGCCGGCGGACGTCGATCGTAACCCTGCCAGCGTGATGGCAGGCAGTCTTGGGATAAACTTTCCTTAACCAACTACCTCACGAGCCGAAAGGCTGTGTTAGTCTTTACTTAATAACACCCAAAAATAAAATTGTATTTTCTGCGAGTTGTTTAAACGCATGCTGCCACCCTTGGTCACAGACGTGAGCCTCCTGAAGCGGAGAGTCACCCACTCTCTTGCGGCAAGCATCGTGACCCTCGGGCTCGTTTCCGCTGGCCATGCCGACGCGCAAGCAAGCCAAACCGAGACGCAAACTTGCCCCGACCTTTCGCGCTACTACGCAGAGACGACTGCTGCAGACGCGGCCGAGAACAGAGCTGAACGATGGGCGGCAGTGGCAACCACACTCGCCGAACTACAATCGCGCTGCCTGAGATCGTCAGAGTATTACGCGCTCTTAGGCGCCGCGCAGCTTAACAGCGGGAAATTAGACGTTGCCTCTGAGTCGCTAGAGCGCGCCCTCCTGCTCGATCCAACCAATGGCGCCGCCCAGATCGACTACGCCGAGGCGCTTTACGCGGCGGGGCAGCTTTTTCCCGCAATACAGCTCAATGAGACCCTGCTCGCGAGAGATGACATACCCGCCTATCTACGTGAGAGACTCACAGAGCGCCAGGCCGCGTGGCGTGGTAATACCAAACAGCACCTGCTCCAGCTCGACCTGCTCGCAGGCTACGACAACAACCTCAACGGCGCGCCGGGCGCCGAACAGATCACGCTAACCCTGTCAGGTGAGCCTGTCCTGCTGTCCCTCAACACCGACCTGCAGCAGCAGGAGGGCGCGTTCACTAACGCGCGGCTGAGCAGTCGGCAACTGACCCTGAGCGCCAATGGGCAGAGCAGCTGGACAAACGAGGTGCGGGGCCGAGTAAGTCAGGATACGCGGTCCGATCTGCTGCAATTTGACTCCCGCTATTCACTCATAAAGCCTTCGCGACGCCGCACCCTGCAGTGGGATGCCGGTGCCAGCTCCCTATTTTTCGGTGGCAGCGCACTTTATTCGGCGGCTCAAACACGCCTTCGCTATCAGCCTAATACAGCCAAGCGCTGCGCCCCGGTCTACGAAATAGCGAGTCAGTACCAGCGATTCCATAGCCAGACCGCGCTCGATGCATGGGAGAGCAAAGCGACCGTCGGCGCGAGCTGCGTTGCCGGCGAGAGTGGTGTGAATGTCATTCGGTACGGGTTCGACGGTGGCTACATCACCAACCAGGCCCTCGACTCTAAGCGACCCGGCGAAGATCGCGACGGTTGGCAGGTGAATTTTCGTGCCCAGCGCGCGCTGTTTGGCGGCGAGCTAACCGCGCAGGCGAGCTATACCCGTCTGGAGGATGACAGTGGCTACAGTCCTATTCTTCTGAACGGTGCGGCGCGGTGGCAAGAACGTCGCCAGCTATTGCTCCAGCACCGGACGCCGCTGCGGCTGGGTGCGAAAGGCGCCCTGTTCCTCGTTAATCTGTCCCATCAAGCGCAGTCGAGCAATATCGAGCTGTTTGATTTAACGGATACCGCGGTCGAACTTGGATTAAGTTTCGCATTTTAACTAGCTGAATTTAAATAACTTATTTTACGTTTTGCGTGTTACCTCTGCTCCATCACAGGACGGTAAGTAGTCAAGCTTTGCGGCTCAGAGCGACGCAGCAGCACTAACCTCACCCACGTGAACATTTTTACAGTCCTATTGTGACACTGCCTAAAAAACGCCACAGCCAAATAGCCAGAAAAATCTGTCACTTACACGCGCGAGCAGAAGTACTACTTTGAAATAAAAAGTTGTAATTCGGCTAAAGAATTAGTACTCTTTGCCTGATAGCAGGTTACGTTGTAGTAATACCATCAACGTAAAGACTGATATAACGGTATTTTCTGGCTAATTCGCTAGCGCGTGTGACTTCGATCACAGGCCCTGGTGAGGCAGTTGGATTATGCTCGTTTTTGACGATGGGGAGACACCGGCATAAATCTTGAGGACTGGCCGGTCGCAATACCAAGCAGTCTATTTAGCAATCGACCTCAAGGAGGGACACCGCAGTGGCTTTAATCGCAGAAGAAACTGTAGCTGGCCAAACTTTTAGACACACTACAAGTGTTGTTGCTCAGTCAGCTCTTTTTTCAGCGAACTCTTTAACCACGGATGCTGCGGCGGCACTCGCCAGCGGTTATCGATCAGCGCCTCGACTTCCGAGTTTAGACGCTGATCGATGTTCGTTAGTGAATCGCGAGCACAAGTAAGACGGGCATCCCGAATTTTTATTAACTAGTTAATACGTAATTAGAAAACTCTCTCAAGGAGAAACACAAAGATGGCTTTCATCACAAATGCAACTCGTAAAGTAGTAATCGACCACGTGGTCGCAACACTTGGCAGAGCGCCAACCACAGCAGAACTGGCAGATGTCACTGCCCTGCTCAATGACGGCGCCTCACTGGCCGACGTCGCGGGTTACTTAACTTCGTCTGCAGCTTACCTCTCAAAGTACCCTATCGGACAAACAGCGTCCGAAGTTGCTGCTGACATCCTTGATGCTGCCATCGTCGGTGGCGTGCTTGCAGCGGATATCCGCTCGGCCGTTATCGATCTCATTGCCGGCGGTCTTACTGGAGGCGCTTACACCATCGCCACTGCGACTAACGCGGTCGTGGCTTACCTGTCAGACCCTGCGAACAACGACAACGCCGATCTGGGCGACATCGCCAAGGCCTTCCAGAACCGCACAGCGGCCGCTGAGGAGTTCACTAAGACCTTTACACTTGAAGGCGTTACGGTTACTGAGGCTGACCTCGCTGGCGCCGTTGAAGGCGTGACTAGCGACGCCGCCACGCTAACCGCTGCCAAGGCTGCATTTGCTGCTGGCTACTCTGGAATTGCAGCCCAGACCGCTGCTGAAGAGAAGGCTGCCGCTGACGCCGCCGCTGCCAAAGCCGCTGAAGAGAAGGCTGCCGCTGACGCCGCCGCTGCCAAAGCCGCTGAAGAGAAGGCCGCTGCTGATAAGGCCGCCGCTGATAAGGCCGCTGCTGATAAGGCCGCTGCTGATGAGGCTGCTGCTGCGTCTGCACCCAAGGCCTTCGAGCTAACCACTACAGTTAACAATTTTACTGGCGGTCTGGGCGACGACACGTTTGATGCTTCGTTAACAGCGGGTGGTCAGCAAACACTCAATACGCTTGATAGGTTGGCAGGTGGCGAAGGCAGCGACACGCTGAATGCATTCATCTCCGCTTCGGTTACACCTACTTCGATTTCAGGCATCGAAACAATTAATGCAGGCGCGAATGCAAACGCGACACTTGGTCTAAGTAATGCCACGGGTGTAGAAACCGTTAACTTGGTTGGCTCAACGGGCTCATTCACACTAACTGGGATAAGTAAAGCTGTCGCGGTTGCTATTGCTGATTCCGCTGTTGCTCATACGATTTCGTATAACGATGTGGCAGGTGCTGCAGACAGCGCAACTGTAAGTCTTGCAAACTTAACAGGTGGTCTAGGACTTACTGTCGCGGGCGTTGAGGCGCTTACGATCAATTCAATAGGCACCGCTAACAACGCAGCTCTGTCGGCAACATCCGCTGGTTACCTTACATTTACAGGATCAGGTGACTTTACGTCCTCTTCCCTCGCCGGTAACAGCATGGTTTATGTCCGAAGCATCGACGGTTCAGCCGCCACAGGCGACCTCACTTTAGTAACCGGTAATCAGTCAGGTCTTGGTTCTACAGATTTGACTGTAAAAGGTGGTTCAGGAGACGACTCGCTTGACGTCAGCGGACACACTGGCAGCAACATAGATGTTGACGGTGGTGCTGGTAATGACACTGTGACAATTGCGCTCGGCGCCGACGACTCAGTCGCTGGAGGAGATGGTGTTGACACACTCCGGACTACTAGCGCGGCCGGAGTTGGTGCGACCGTCAGCGGATTTGAGTCTTTCGTTGCTGACGCAGCTCTGACACAAGACTTTGATTATCTTTCAGGTAACGAATTTGCAACCGTGACTATCGATGTAGCTGGAGCTGCCAGCGTCACCTTTAGAGATGCTCCTGCAAGCGTTACCACTCTTAATCTGAATAGATCGACGCTTGCTGCGAATACTGGCACGGTCGCTCTCGACCGTAGCACAGATACAGACGCGGACGCGCTAACAGTCAAGGCTCGCGGATCAGACCAAACTAGCCTAACTCTCACACACGAGGAGAGTATCACAATTGACTCTTCAACGGCCGCGACTACTGTTGGCACACTAACAGCTCCGGATGCGACATCACTGACTATTACAGGTGACGAAGATTTAACAATTACAAACCTTGCGTCTAACACGTTACTCGCGTCAATCGACGCTTCTGCGTCAACTGGAGCAATAAGTGTGGGCGCGACAGCAAATGCCTCTCTAGCGAACATGACGATCACCGCAGGTACCGGTGGAATGGAAGTTGACGGCGGCGCTGGTGACGACACGTTCACAGGTAACACGGGCAACGACTCTGTAGACGGTGGTGAGGGTGCTGATGCACTCACCGGTGGTGCTGGTAACGATGACCTGGATGGCGGCGCTGGCAACGATACTCTCGATGGCGGTGCTGGTAACGACACCCTGACTATTGGCTCGGGGGTTGATAGCGTTGATGGCGGTGCTGGTAACGACACTATCGTGTTGGGCACAAATTTGACCTCTGCTGACGCTATCGATGGTGGCGATGGCACAGACACTGCGTCAATTGAACTTGGGGCTGCGACTACAGTTCCAGCATTGACGAGCGTTGAAAAGTTAACGGTGGATAACTCATCAGGTGGTACTGCCACTGTGAGCTTTGCTCTCGCTACTGACGTGAACTATGTGACATGGAGCTCGGACAGTGACGATGCAAACCTAGTTCTTAGCGGTTTCGGTGGAGGAACAGTCGTTTCTCAAGAGGCTGGCGACGATCTGACAGTCGACACGACCGCGGGGGCAACCCTCGCGGTGTACTCCGCAGTTGCCGGTGGAGCAGTGACCGTGACTGATGCAGCTAGCGTCAGCATCGTTGGTGCAGCGGCCGCCGCGAGCTTCGGAGTGATTACGTTAGACGCAGTAGATACTACCGCGCTGACGCTCACCGCGGGCGGTACTGGCACTGAAGACCTAACAGTCACCACTATTGATGGCACAGATAAGCTAACATCACTTACGGTCTCAACTAATGAAGCTGATGGCGACATCGTTGCCGACGACATGGCAGACGCTGACTCGCTGACATCGCTGACAATTATCGCAGCTGGCGGTGACGTTACTCTCGCAGAAATCGGCGGAGCTGCCGGTGTGTCAGGCTCTGCGGAAGAGCTTGCGACGGTCTCTGTTACTGCCACAGCCGGCGCGCAAGTTAGCACAGCTGAGATTTTTGCCGATAACGTGGACGGTGTAACAGACAACGACATGACGGTGACGTTGTCGGCGAGTGGCGAGGATTCGGCACTGGTTGCATCTTCCATCACTCTGGACAGCATTGCTAACGCACCAGGTACGGCGACTATCACCGTCTCTGGTGATGGTGCATCCACAATTACAAATGCCGTGACTTCCCAAGAGATCACGGTAACCAAGAGCGGTGAAGGGGCGGCCTCGTTCGGTGATCTCGACGCCGGATCTACTCTGACGATGACGCTTGCTGGTTCAGGCGACGTGACTGTCACAACCTCAGATGCTGAGGGTGATACGTCTATTACTGCCACCGATCTAACGGGCGACCTTGATTTTACGACGACCTCAACTCACAACGTGACGGTCACTGGTGGTACAGGTGCTGATGACATCACTGTCGGTAACTCCGCAACCGGATTCCGTGCGGTTGTTGATGGAGGGGCCGGAGCGGATACCATCATCGGCGGCACCTCGGCCGACAGCCTGATTGGTGGGGACGGAAATGACTCCATTACCGCAGGCGGCGGTAACGATACCATCGACGCTGGCGCTGGTAATGACCGCATAGTGATGGGTACGACTCTCAACGCTTACGATAACATCGATGGCGGTGACGGTATCGACACGCTCACGGCCACGGTGCAAGCAGATTACTCGGGCTCGCTGACGGGAGTTGAGTACTTGGTGCTCGATGAAGATGTTACTGGAAAGGAGTTCGCGACTGGCTCTGCCTCGAAGATCACGGTTACAGGTGACGCGGGAGAGACACTAACATTGGTTGATGTGGCTGATGGTGCCGAAGTTGAAATCAATGACGATAATGTCGTTAACACCATTAATGCAATCACCGGCGGTAGCCTGACGTTAGACTACAAGGCGAATAATGGTAACCGAGCTGTTAGCGTTACAGATGCAGTAAACGTGACCATTACTAACGGCTCCGCCGCAGCTGATACCTCAGGTGCGAGCCTTGCCCTGGACAGCACAGATACCACCGGTACGCTGACGGTGACTGGCGCCAGCGTTGCGGGTAATACTCTTGGAACGGGCAACGTGACTGGTTCCGATGAGCTCACAGCACTCGTAGTTACAACAAGCACTACTGGCGCTACGGCAACTGTAGGCACTGTTGCGGACGCCGACGGCCTAACGAGCGTCACCCTCACTGCGAGCGGTGCCAATGCTACGATCGGGCAGATCGGTACGAATGCTACTGCGAATAACGCAGAGCTCTTAGCGAACGTGAATGTGACCTCTTCAGGCACGGGCGTAATTGCTAACCTCGGTGCAATATTTGCTGACAGTACCGTGAATAGCACTACAGACCTGGCTATGACGCTCACCGCGAACGCAGGTGTCGGCTCACAGATGGACATCGGCGCGATCACTAATACCTATGGCTCGCTCTCGGCGACTTACGTTACCAACACTACTGATGGCAACGTAGGAACAGACGACATCGACCAAGGCACCATCACAGTTGTTGATGCTGATGTTACTGTATCGGGACAGGGTGAAATTGACTTCGCCGGCTTCACTGCCTCAGGTGACGTCGAAGTTACCGTGACAGAGTCCGCGATTGTGACAATCAGTGACGCGAACGTTGACGGCTCAGGAGCTAGCTTGATCGTCAATGCGGAGGCGTCAAGCGGAAAGTTAGACGTGGCCGCGGGTAATACTTCAGTCGCTACTACCTTAACAGGCGGCTCAGCAGGCGACTCATTGGTTGGCGGCTCCGTTGCCGACACAATCACGGGTAATGCCGGCGCAGATACTCTCGAGGGTGGTACAGGAAACGACACCATCGACGGTGGCACTGGTAACGACAGCATCGTTGGCGGTTCTGGCAACGACTCACTGGATGGTGGTGAAGGTAATGACTCCATTACTGGCAGCGCTGGTGATGACGTGATCAACGGTGGAGATGGTGTAGATACGCTTACTCTTGGCGGGGTTGGTAGTGACACTGTTGACGGTGGCGCCGGTAACGATTCGATAGTTGCATCAACTTATCTGTCGACTAACGACTCAATCGACGGGGGTGAGGGCACCGACAGTATGACTGCTACTATTGCCGACACCTCTATTACGCGGCCAGCAAGCATAACAGGTGTCGAGAGACTAACGGTAAATTACACGGCCGCTGGTACTTTGGATCTGCGCAATGCTACAGGTATTACTAGACTGACAATCGAAGATGGGTCAGCCAACGGCGCTGTGACCAAGATGTCGACCGATATTGCCAGCGTTATTCTAGCGGAGCCGGATGCGACTACCTATACAACCACCTTGAGCTACGATACGAACTCTGATTCTGCTCACACGGTAACAGTTGCTGACAGTGCTGGCGCAGTTGACATCGGTAATATCACGGTGGCCAACAACGCGGGAAGCTTCACTCTGTCCTCAGGCGGTGCCGCAGCAAACTCGGTTGACGCAGTAACAGCTGATAGTGCGACGACTGTGACGGTAGTCGCGACATCACAGGGACTTACTCAGACCGGTGCGTTCGGTGCGGACGACGCCACTACTATTAATATCGACTCTTCAGAGGGAGATGTCTCTGTAGCAGTGGGTAACACCATGACGTCAACCGCTAACGTAGCTGTGAATTTGACAGCTGACGGTGGCGCCGATGACGGTGATTATGACATCACTGTAGCGGCTCTAGACGTGAATTATCTGACCACGTTGACAGCAACTGCTGCCAACTCGTCAGACATTACTGTGAGTAGTCTAATCTTTAAGGGTACCAATTCAGTCGGAACTAACATTACTACCTCGATGAATCTCACTGGTGGTTTGGGTAGTACGATCGATATTACTCTGACAGAGGAATCTAATGGAACGGCTCAGACCATGGATCTAATCACATTGTCAGGTTTGGGTACCTTTAACATCACAGCGGCTGACGCGGACATTAACGTCACAGAAATCGATGCTTCTGCAGCGATTGGCGCGACTGTTCTTGATTTCGGTACAAATATCGACAACGCCATGACTATTACTGTAGGCAACACAGTTTCCGGTCTAACTGGTCACAGTGTCACTACTGGCAGCGGGGCAGATGATATTACTGGTGGTTCTGGTAATGACACTGTTAGCTCAGGTGCTGGCGCTGATACGATCATTGCTGGTGGTGGTGCGGACTCGATTGACGCCGGTGACGGTGCGGATGATATCGATGCCGGCGCGGGCAACGACCTCATCTACTTCAATACCGGTGATGGTGGTGATGCAGATATTGTCGACGGTGGCGCTGGTACCGACACCTTGTTGGTTACAGATGACCTAGACCTCAGCTCGATTGTTCTTGTTGGAGGCAATCTAGGCGATAGCGGTATCGAGCAGATTGTCATCACTGCAGATAAGGACGCCACACTTGATGGTGCTGCGCTAGATGGCCAAACAGTTGCGATAAACGAGACTGGGACCGGCACAACAGAACTTCAGGTAGAAGTAGCGGCTGGTGCAGATATCGATCTATCAAACCTAACCTTTGCGTCAATCACCTACGGTGGCAGCACTGGTAACGCTTTCGATGATTCAGCAGATATCATTGATATTAACGTTGCCGCTGCGGGTACCGTAACGGGCACTAGCATAGCCGACACCATCAACGGAACGGATGGTGCTGATGAAACGATAAACGGTGGCGGTGGTAACGACACCATCGACAGCGGTACCGGAGACGATTCGATTACCGGTGGTGCTGGCGCGGATACTATTGACGCTCAGGATGGTGCAGACACCGTCGCCGGTGGTGCGGGCAACGATAGCATCACTCTCGGTGGAACCGATGCCGATGCTGACACGGTCCAAATTGCGTTTGGTGGAGAGGGAACGGATACCATCTACGAGTTTGAGGTCGGTAACGACATCATCGACTTTACCGGTACTTCTGACGTTGTAGACGGTTCTGGTGCTGGTACTGTCGATGACGATGGTTGGGCTCTAATAGAAGCATCGGGCGGGGCTGTCGCTGCTGCTGACGGGTTTACAGTCTTTGATAACGAAGGTGGCGCAGGTGGTGGTACGGATATCACTGACTTAACCGCGATATCTGTGGCAGCTTTCGTTGCTAGAACTGATGACCTCGACGGCGTTGCTGCGGGAGCGCAAGCCTTTACTCTGGCTAACGCAGACGATGTTATCTATGTTGCAGCGAGTGACGGCACCGACACGGGCATATTCCGAATTCAAGGTGACGGTGTAGACACTACCATTGAAGCCGATGAGGTCACCCTCATAGGTATCATAGATGGAGTGGCTGATGCAGGAACACTGACGAATGCAAACTTCGCAGACTTTGCTTAAGCAATAGCTGTAAGAAAAAAGCCGGCTTCTTAGCCGGCTTTTTTTGTGTTAACTCGACAAAATAGACCGACCATGTCAGCAATTTTTTATCACCCCGAAGCGTATTCGACAGGCGGCCCAAAACTCATGGGGCGCAACGCTGCTGGTGAATCCTTTCTTCGTGGGTACTTCAGTTACGCGTCTGAGTCTGATTTTATTTACGCTCAAGTTATAGCGCAGTCACACGCAGAACACTTTGATCAGAAGGCCAAAGAGTACGGCCGCAAAGAACACATAAAGGCCTTCTCCAAACATAATCTCGGTTTAGCAGAGCAAGCACGGGT
>Ga0255758_10005620_pt1 | contig 10188 bp, 12 predicted proteins | sample 011ome_24_FD_179958 | JGI IMG/M metagenome (GOLD analysis project Ga0255758, IMG submission 179958) | Coastal salt marsh microbial communities from the Groves Creek Marsh, Skidaway Island, Georgia - 011513CT metaG (version 2) | ecosystem: Environmental > Aquatic > Marine > Intertidal zone >...
CAGATAATTAATCCGAATAGAATCTTGTTAACAAAATCAGCTAAGTTATAAATGAGGTTGAGAGAGGCATCATTACCAACACCCATCATCACACCAAATACATAACCAAGTGGGTAAATCGCCCAACCTACAAGAACAATAATTCTCAAAGCGTTGAAAGCAGATTTAATACCTTCTTTTCCATCTGCAGCTTGACTTGCTTCGCCTCTGAAGATTTCCCAAATAATAACTGCCCAACCAATCATACCAATGATGAAACCAAATGTAGCTCCAACACCGTATAATCCGGTTTCTCCAAGGTAACCACCAATTAGCATAACTAGAGTACCAATTAATAGTCTCCAAAATGAATTAGCTGATACTGAAGCGCCAACTGCCTTCAGTATTATATAAAATTCAATCATCAATAGAGGGACTGTAATTAGCCAATCTATGTATCTATATACAATCGGTGACTGACCTTCACCTTGTGACAACGTATAAACCCAATAATCTCTCATATAGTCATAATGAATAGCTGCAACTAATGTAACTAGACCTGCAACCAAAAGTGACAATCTCCATTCTTTTTTTACGTGAAAACCTTCGTAAAAAAAGAACACAGTAGAAGCAATCATCGCTGCATAAACAAGCCAAAATGATACTCCAACATAATCACTTCCTGATAAAAAATAACTCATGTAAACTCCTTATTTTTTTGTATGAGAGCCTTATATGTAAAAAAAAGATATTTTTAAATAGTAAATATTAATAATTAATTAAAAATGATAACAATATAATGCTTTAATTAACTGATATTTAACAATATTTTTTAATTTAATAAACTTTTTAGGCTCTTTGAAATATTTTTTATTTTATCAATATTTGTTTTAAATTTTATAGAATCACCTTTTAAATTATTGATGTTTATTAACGAATTTTTATTATTTTTTTTTGATAAAATTTCATAGGCAAGCGTTATAGAATCATTTTTTTTTAAAATATCATTTAACTTTGAAATTTTTTCGATTTGTTTCAAATTAAAGAACCTTGTTTTACCTTTACTTTCTCTCTTTGATATATCTGGAAGTTTTGAGTCCCAAAATCTTATGGTGTGCTCTTGGATATTAAGCATTTTTGAGACTTCGCTTATGCTATAATAAGTTTTTTTAAATATCATTTTGTTTATTGATATATTCTATAATGTTTTTACTTGGCTTAAATTTTAAAACATTACGCTCACTAATCATAACATTTTCCATAGTTTTTGGATTACGTCCTATCCTGCTTTTTTTCCTATTAACATTAAATGATCCAAAATTATGGATTTTAACATATCCTTTGTTTCTTAAGCCTTCTATAATTATTTCAATAATATCATTTACAAAAATAATACAATCTTTCTTAGTTAACCCAAAATCGATATGAAGACTCTCTGCAATATCTTCTCTTGTAAAATTATTTTGAACTTTCATGTAATTTTAAGATTTAAAGTTATCAATAATCTTTTTATTTAAATCATTTATAATAAAATCATAGCAATTATTAATAGCACATGAAAAAGCATGTGGATTGGCATTTCCGTGACTTTTTACAGAAATTCCATTAATACCTAATAATGTGGCACCATTATATTCATCAGGGTCAATAAGATTTTTAAAGTTTTTAAGATCTTTTTCTAAAATTTTTGAAGATAATTTATTAATAAAAGATTTAGTAAAAACATTTTTTAAATTTGAAGTAATAAAACCAGATAATCCTTCGGCAGTTTTAAGTATTATATTTCCAGTATATCCATCAGATAAAATTATGTCACATAAGTCATGAGTTATTTTATTGGGTTCAATAAATCCAACAAAATTATCCTTTAAAAAACTGCTGGAAATTAAGTCATGTGCTTCTTGAAGAAACTCTAAGCCTTTATTGTTTTCAGTTCCTATATTAATAAGTCCAATCTTAGGGTTTCTTTTAGGATCGATAATAGAAAAATAAGCATAACCCATTAGCGCAAATTGAAGTAAATTTTCAGCACTTACATACACATTAGCACCTAAATCCATCATCAAAGAAAAAGACTTATAACTAGGTATTTTAGAACAAATTGCCGGTCTGTTAACACCATCAATCATCCCAAGTATTAACCTAGAAAGTATCATAAGCGCTGCTGTATTTCCAGCAGATACAAATCCTGATCTACAATTTTCTTTGACAAATGAAAGCCCCTTATAAATACTGCTATTTTTTCTAGATCTTAGTATTGTGCTCGTATTGTCGTCATCCAAAACATTTTCTAAGCAATTTATTATCTCATAATTATTTATTTGCAAATTATCGTCTTTTATCGATTTAGAAATTAAGACTTCATTGCCATAAATTTTAAAATTCACATCAGTTTTTTTAGAAGAAAAAATTTCAATTCCTTTTAAGCATTTATAAGGACTATCCTCACCACCCATTGCGTCAACTGCAATAGTTATTTGTCTGTTTGACATTAGATAATAATTATTGTTTAGCTGGTTTCTTCTTTAAAATTTGTCTTCCATTATACATACCAGTTGATATATCAATTTTATGAGATAAACGCGGCTCTCCAGATTCTTTATCTTCAATAATATTCAAATTACCTATTGAATGATGGGATCTTCTCATGTTTCTTTTTGATGGTGATGTTTTTCTTTTAGGAACAGCCATAATAATTGATCAATTATTGAATTTTAGAATTTTTGCAAGTATTAATATTTGTAAATTATGAATTTTTCGGATATTTTATAAATTATTTTTTTTAATTTGAAGGAAATACTCGGATAATTCCCTAACCAGATCTCTTGAACTATTTTTGTTTACATGCTCAATTGAGTTTAAATATTTCAATAACTCTTCATAATTATTATATTCAAATATTGAGTCTAAAATTCTCAATCTGTAATAAAATTTTTTAACATATTTTTTCACATATTTACCAATAGACATATCAGAAATGCCCAAATCTCTTAAAGATTTATCTAAGTCATTTACTAAATTTTTAATTAATTCTTCATTAACTCTGTTATTTGAGTCAATATCCTTATCTTTTAAAAACTTTATATTAAAAATTAATATAATACTTATTAATTCAAAAGAGATATTGAAATCTATTTTATGAAAATATTTTTTATTAAGTAATGATAAGGATTTATTTAAAATATTTAAATAAATTTTATCTGACTTTATTTTAAATTCATTATCTTTTTTTTTAAAATATTGTAAGATCATTTAATGGTTTTTATAAAAAAAATTATTTTTATTTTTATTTTATCACAATATATATTGGGATGTGTTGAAAAAACAACTTATTCTGGAAAAATCATTACTAGTAATGATTTAGAATTAAAAATACTAACCAAAAATGAACTTATAAATAAATTTGGAAAACCAAGCTATATAGACAATAAATCTAAAACATATTTTTATTTTACTGAAAAAAAGAAGGAAGTAAATTTTTATAATAAAAAAATTGAATACAGTTATCTTTTTGTGTTTAAGTTAGACGAAGGTGATAAAGTTATTAACTCGGAAACGGTCGATCTATTGATTGATAAAAATCATAAATATAGAAAAATTCAAACTAACAATAATATAATAAAAAGAGGTTTAATAGAGAAAGTATTTGGGGGAATTGGACCAAAAACTATGCCCAATTCCCCATAAAATTAAATTGCAATAGAAGCTAAAAGCAACAAAGCAACAATATTAGTAATCTTAATCATAGGATTAACAGCAGGACCTGCGGTGTCTTTATAAGGATCTCCAACAGTGTCACCAGTAACTGCAGCCTTATGAGCTTCACTACCCTTGCCACCATGATTACCGTCCTCAATATATTTTTTTGCATTATCCCATGCTCCGCCACCTGCGGTCATGCTTATTGCAACAAATAACCCTGTGATAATTACTCCAAGTAAAAGGGCACCAAGACATGAGAGTGCAGCCGATTGACCTGCAATTAACAAGATTGCATAATATACAACTATTGGTGAAAGAACTGGTAACATAGATGGAACAATCATTTCTCTTATGGCAGATCTTGTTAGTATATCTACGCACTTACCATACTCGGGTTTACCTGTTCCTTCCATAATCCCTGGTATTTCTTTAAACTGTCTTCTCACTTCAATAACAACAGATCCAGCAGCTCTTCCAACAGCCGTCATACTCATTGCTCCAAATAAGAAAGGTAAAAGTCCCCCAAGTAACAAGCCAACAACAACATAAGGGTTAGATAAATCAAAAGATACATCAATGCCATAAAGTGAGCTTGAAGGATCTTTTGCAAAATGCTCTAAATCTTCAGTATACGCTGCAAAAAGAACCAAAGCCCCTAATCCTGCAGACCCTATAGCATATCCTTTAGTTACCGCTTTGGTTGTATTTCCAACTGAGTCTAGAGCGTCAGTAGTCTTCCTAACGTTTTCATCAAGTTCTGCCATCTCAGCAATTCCACCTGCGTTATCTGTAACTGGTCCGTATGCATCTAAAGCAACAACCATACCAGCTAAAGCTAACATAGTTGTAACTGCAATAGCAATTCCAAATAAACCAGCGAGTGAATGAGTGATTATAATACCTGCAACAATTATTATAGCTGGTAATGCAGTTGCTTCTAAGCTTATAGCAAGTCCTTGAATAACATTTGTTCCATGCCCTGTTGTAGAAGCTTGAGCAATGCTTTGAACAGGTCTGTAATTTGTCCCTGTATAATATTCAGTAACCCAAATAATAAGCCCCGTAATAATTAAGCCAAGTAAACCACAATAAAATAAAGACATACCAGTAAAAGATTTTTCATCTATTGTGAAAACTGTATCTAAACTTATCACATGATCTGTTATAAAATATAATAAAACAGCTGATAAAATAGCTGAAACAGCAAATCCCTTGTACAAAGCAGCCATTATATTTTCACTCTTACCTAGTTTAACAAAGTAAGTACCAACAATACTAGCTAAAGTACAAACGCCTGCAATTGCAAGAGGGTACATCATCATTGAGGACATATCCGCAAAAAAAATAGATGATAAAACCATTGTAGCAACAACTGTAACAACGTATGTTTCGAATAAGTCTGCTGCCATACCTGCGCAGTCTCCAACATTATCCCCAACATTATCAGCAATTACCGCTGGATTTCTGGGGTCATCTTCAGGAATACCTGCCTCAACTTTACCAACAAGATCAGCTCCGACATCAGCGCCCTTAGTAAAGATACCCCCACCTAATCTTGCAAAAATTGAGATCAAAGAAGCACCAAAACCTAAAGATACAAGTGGAGCAACAATTTCTCTGCCTGGAAACTGTCCAGAATTTTCTAAAACAAAATAATAAAGAGCAATTGAAAGTAATGCAAATCCAGCAACTAACATTCCAGTCACTGCACCAGCTTTAAATGATACAGACAAACCTTCAGCTAAGCTTGAACTTGCAGCTTGAGTAGTTCTGACATTTGATCTAACAGATATGTTCATTCCTACATAACCAGCCGCACCAGAAAACACAGCGCCAATTAAAAAGCCAATACCTGATGATAATCCAAACACCATCCAAATTAGGATGAAAATAACAATACCAACTATTCCAATTGTTATATATTGTCTATTTAAGTAAGCTCTTGCACCTTCTTGTATAGCATTTGCAATTGTAACCATTTTTTCATTGCCAGTACTTAAAGATAAGATTTGTCTAGATGTAATGAAGCCGTATAAAACAGCGGCCAAACCACATAATAAAATAAAGATTTGCATAGTTGTCATTGTAGGTTTTCTCCTTGAAATTTTTTGGTCATATGTCAGAATATCTGAAATAAATCAAGATTTTAGCTAAAATGATCAAATCTACTTGGGTTTTTAATTAAGTTCATAGAATCATCATATATTCCCTTATCTTTAATTACTGTCCCAATTTGCGTTAATTTTATATTATTTTTTTTTCCTAATTTATTAATTTGATTTTTAAATTTTTTATTTGCAGTAAAAACCAACTGGTAATCATCACCCCAATAAAGAATATCTTTAATTGCAATTTTAGATTTATTTGTTTCAATAATATTTCTTAAATTCTTTGAAACTAAAAAATCTTTTTTAAATAATATAGCGCCAACTTTATTATTAAGAATCTTATTTAAATCTCCATAGAAGCCATCTGAAATATCAGTTGCGGCATTTATAAAATTAGATGCAATCGAGCCAAACATGCAAGGCGCAGGATACAAATAACTATTTTTATAAAATTCTGCATCTTTATTACTCACTTTAATTTTTGAGTTAGTAAAAATTCTATAACCTAAGTATGAATTACCTAAGTTCCCAGTAATCCAAATATCATCACCTACTGAACATTTATTTTGTGATAAAATATCTTTTAGTTTTGCATGTCCAAAAAAAGTAGCAGTAATACTTAATTCTTTAGTTTTAGAAATATCTCCACCAAGAAGATAAAAATTATACTGTTTTTGTAATTTAAATAATCTCTTAGTAAATCTCTTGAGCCAATTTATATTAATTTTCACATTAAGAGATAAATTTAATGTGTATGCAATGGGTTCAGATCCCATAGCTGACAAATCAGATAAATTAACACATACTATTTTTTGTGCTATTGATTCAGGAGGGTCATTATAAAAAAAATCAATATTTTCAGTTATACTATCAGTAGTAATAATAGTTTTGTAATTTTTGTCAGCACTTAAATAAGCAGCATCATTTTCAAAATTAAATGTTCCTATTTTATTAAAGTTTAATTTCTTAAGCAGTGAATTGATTATTATTTTTTCTGATAATTGATCAGATAATTTTTTTTTCATTTATATATTTATCAGTGATTGCATTAATCATTCCTAGTTCTTTTTTAGTTATAAGAGATTTAGAAATATTAAAATAGTCATTTATTAAAATTTTTATTTTTTCCTTTTTTGAAATTTCAATCTCTGAAAAAATTGCTAAAATTATTGATTTATTTATAAAGCTCCAATTTTTGTATTTTCTATCAAAGTTAATAAATGAGTCTATTAAATCATCTACATTATTTTTTTTTATAAATTCAAAATAACTGAATGAAAGTTTTGTTAAAAAATTTTTATTAAAATCAATTATAGTTTCTTGATCTTCGTCAGTTGAAGGAATTGATAATTTATAAAAATAGTTTTGAAAATGCTCAGTTTCATCAATGATTTCATCTTTTGAAAAAAAAGTAGAAAATATAAATTGAATATAAGCTAAACGAGTTTTAGTTTTTATTAAATTTTGCATTTATATTATAAAAGCTTTATGCAAGCATTGGCAGCTTCTTTACCTTTATTTTTCTTTTTTATATCACTTCTTATTGTTGCTTGCTTAATATTTTCACAAGTCAAGATCCCAAAACCAATAGGCTTAAGATGTTCATTAGAAATATCCATAATTTTTCTTGCGCATTCATTGGCAATTAATTCAAAATGGTATGTTTCTCCACGTATAACACAGCCTAGAGCAATAAAGCCTTTATATTTCTTAATATTTTTTGAGATTAAAAAAGGAATTTCAAAACAACCAGGTGCAAATAGAATATCATAGTTAATATTATTTAACTTTAATTCATTTATTGATCCTTTTAATAAATTCTTTCCTATTTCCTCATAATAATCAGATATTATAATCAAAACTTTCTTTTTCATATTTTTTGTTGTTCAGTTATTTCAATATCAAATCCATCCAAGGCTATAATTTTTTTATTTGAATTTGAAAGTAATATTATTTTTTTAATTCCAACATTTTTTAAAATTTGAGCACCTACACCGTATTCACGAAGTTCAAGTTTGTTATCTTGTTTTTGTCGCTGATCAAAAGCTTTCAAAATATTTGGCGCAATATCATTATTAATCAAAACTATCGCACCCGATCCGTGCTTTTCTATGACATCAAAAGAATGGTTAATCTCATCTCCAAAAATATTTTTTTCTGCAAATATGTCTTTTTCAATATTAAGTTTATGCATTCTCACAGGGTATGATTCATTTGGAGACTTAATATTTTTTACTAAAGCATAGTGTTTTTCTTTCGAAATTGAATTTTCAAAAATTTTTAAAATAAAATCATTACCTTTGTCACTTTCAAAAGGGCGTTCTGATACTTGATTAATTATCTTATTGTATTTTAACCTATATTTAATTAAATCAGAAACTGTACCAACTTTTAAATCATGTGTTTTAGCAAAATTTAATATTTCAGGTAATCTAGCCATGCTGCCATCTTCGCTCATAATTTCACATATTACCCCTGATGGATTTAATCCTGCTAGTTTTGAAATATCCACTGCTGCTTCTGTGTGTCCAGCCCTTACTAATACACCGCCATCCCATGACATTAATGGAAATACATGGCCAGGAGAAACTAAATCATTTTTATTTCGATTATGATTAATTGCAACTGATATTGTATGTGATCGATCTGCTGCAGATATGCCAGTTGTAACACCCTCTTTAGCTTCAATAGAAATTGTAAATGCTGTTAAGTCATTTTTTTGATTATTCGGATTCATCAAAGGTAAGTTTAACTCTTGAATTCTCTGTTTTGTCATAGAGAGACATATTAACCCCCTTCCATGCTTAGCCATAAAATTAATGGCATCTGGAGTTGCCATTTGGGCTGGTATAATCAAATCACCTTCATTTTCTCTATCAGGATCATCAACCAAAATATACATTTTACCATTTCTAGCCTCTTCAATGATTTCCTCTATGGGTGAAATTTTGATTTCATGTGTATCTTTCTTCATTACAATTTACCCTTCATAGAAAATCTAGCTAAGTAATCAAACTCTATATTTACTAAATCTTTTTCTTTTAAGTATTTAAGGTTCGTGTTCTCAAAAGTGTGTGGAATAACAGAAATAGAAAAATTATTATCATATACTCTTGCTATAGTAAGAGATATGCCGTTTATGGCAATTGAAGCTTTTTCAACAATAAAATTTTTATCTTTATTTTTAAAATTCTGAAAATTAAATTCCCAACTATTATCCAACTTATGTATATTAGTAATATTAGTAGTGCGATCAATATGACCATAAACGAAATGACCTGATATCTCATCACCAATCTTTAATGATTTTTCTATGTTAATTTTAGATAATTTATTAAATTCTTGATTAGAAAAATTTGTTCTCTCCTGAGTTTCTTCTCCTACATTAACCTTAAATATATATTGGTCTTCTATAAAATTTATCTCAGTTGCCGTAAGACAAACACCATTGCAACAAATAGAAGAACCAATTTTACAATCACTTAAATCAAGAGAGGTAGAAATTTCTAATTCTCCATTTTTAAAACTAATTACCTCAGCTAAATTTTGCACTATTCCTGTAAACATTTAATTCACTTCATATTTAGAATATAAATTATCTTCAAATTTTATTGTTTCTATTAATTTTTTCTTAATATTTTTCAATGTATTTCCTTCAACTACAGGTATCCCTTTTTCACCGATAATAATAGGAGCTCTAAATAAATGGATTTCATTTACTAATTTATTTTTTATTAAATCTGCAAATAAAATACCTCCTGCCTCAACAAGCAAATCAGATATTTTAAGCTTGTACAAATGGGTAAATATTTTTTTTAAATTTAATTTATTATTTTCAATTTTCATTTCTAAAACTTCACAACCTAATTGTTTAAACTTTTGTGATCTAGGGTTGTTTTTAGATGTAACAATAATTACTCTCCTCTCATGTAAATTTTTTAATAATTTTGTATTTAAAGGAGTATTTAAATTTTTATCAATAACAACAACATTAAGATATTTTATTATTTTGTTGTTTTTTCTTACTGTAAATCTAGGGTTATCTTTTAAAATTGTTTTGGATGTAGTTAATATAGCTTGAGTTTTAGAACGCAAATCATGAACATACTTTCTGCTTTTAGAATTACTTATCCATTTACTTTTATAATTACCCCAAGCAATTTTATCATCAGAAGAAATTGCCATTTTTACTTTGGTGAATGGTTTTTTGTTCAAAAGACTTTTAAAAAAAAAATTATTCGTGCTTAAAGTTTTATCTTTTTGAATACCTACAATAACTTTAATTTTATTTCTTTTAAGCTTGTTAATACTTTTATTTTTTGTTCGTGGATCCTGATCAATGCATGAGACGTAGACTTCCTTAATACCCGATCTTAATATTTGGTCTGAACAAGAACCA
>Ga0255758_10005630_pt1 | contig 10181 bp, 4 predicted proteins | sample 011ome_24_FD_179958 | JGI IMG/M metagenome (GOLD analysis project Ga0255758, IMG submission 179958) | Coastal salt marsh microbial communities from the Groves Creek Marsh, Skidaway Island, Georgia - 011513CT metaG (version 2) | ecosystem: Environmental > Aquatic > Marine > Intertidal zone > Salt...
TCTCCCTACTTTTATGAAACATAAATCGGTGCGCATCGTGCACAAGCACGTGAAAGGCGCGTATAAAGCACACAGTGAGGCTTCGAAGGAGTACTTGAAGAGATATCGAGAAACATATTTAGAGGAATTACCAGTGATAGACGAAGATTTTAGGGTTTTGGGGTTTGAGGGTAAAGCACTGAATAATATCAATTGCACTGAACTGAATAATATCAACAGTCCTGATAAGGAAAAAATTTATCAGGATGCCATCAGAGCTAGGAATCTTAAACTTGCAGAAACTCATGCAGTGTTGGAGTTCCAGAAAACACCCGATATATGGTTTCTATATGAACCTCTCTGGGCATGTCCTGACATTGAGTTGGTGGGATATTTTCACGACGGAGTAAAATGGGTATGTGGTCTTAGAAGAATGGGGGAAACTTGCATCGTTTATTCTTTTGGTTCCAATGGGGAGGATCAGTTTGAGAGTGATGTCATGAACAAGTCTAGCTGTAAAGTATTTACCTTTGACCCTACAATGAGCCCTGAGAAAGAAAAAATGTTGTCCCCAAGAGTCTTGAAGAACTTTCATAACATAGGTCTAGGTAACCATGATGGAATGATGCAAATAGAAGGTATTGAAAGGAAGGTGAAAGATTTGAAGAGTATAATGAGGGATTTGAATCATGAGCATATAGACATATTAAAAGTAGATATTGAGGGTGCTGAGTATGATGTGTTTGACGAGTTGTTTTCTTCCGGTTTTCCAGATATACGTCAAATTTTGGTAGAAGTTCATGCCTTTGAGCATCTCCAGGTGTTGAATAAAGCTGGAAATGTGCTTCAAAATCCAAGTGAACTTCGCTTGAGACTTGATAAACTTTTTGAAGTACTTGAGGGAGCAGGTTTTCGCTTATTTCATAAAGAAATTAATGTATTATGGACGCATCCCATGTATTCAAATATGGGAGTCGAGTACTGCTTTCTTCGTGTAATCAAGTGAAAGTGCTTTTAGTATTTTACTTTTGTGCGTTTAAGTTTTGTAACCAGAACCGGAAATTCGCGTCGTACTTATTTCCAGAAGAAAAGAAGAGGCGCGCATTTCTGCAAACTTGAAGCGCGGTTGCCCGTCGAAGAGGAAGAGGGCGTTGGAGCACCAACCTGGCGAGGTACCAAGTCCTGAGAGGGACTCCAAGAGGGTGTCCAAGCAGGCGCGTGCGGAAGATAATGAAGGGGAGGAAGAAGATATCGATACGACAAGTGCCAGTCCAGGCATTCACGAAATCACGAGAGTGTTGAGTTTGGTATTTTTAAAGCACCTTTCAAAAGCGGTTCAAATACAACCGTCCAAATTGAGTGCACAACAGAAAAGTATATGAATGTATGAATGTGCATAAAAATTAAAATTTTGAAGTTCTACGAGCTCTACAAACTATTCTCCATAGAATAGAGCCATTCATATCCCTTCTCGCGCACTCCTCTGCGCGCACCAATACCCCATACAGAAATTTCACCAGTTTGAACAAAATTTATACCTTTTGAACACCCAGTCATGCTGAAGGAGAGAAATCATCATAGAAATTCCGTGTGACTTCTTTGAGATCATCGAGAGTAGTAATACCTAAATACTGACCGCCTTCGATTAAGCAGGACGCAGCTCGTGAAAATCCAGAGGTAAACGGAAAGGAGACTATTTTTTTCGCTGTGCCAAGCTCGTAAAATTCCAGCGCGGAGCTTAAGGAGTAATGACTATCGTTTCCGTCTCGATCATCTGTAACCCACCCTTCTCCTTTTTCATCTCCTACTCCTCCACCATGTTCAATCATTGAAATTACAGGATTATCCTTTAGATAAGCTTGAATAGCAGGAGCATCAGTCGCTACAAAAGTTGTGAGTCCAGAAGTTTCGAATATCTTCTTCGCCAAATCGATCACATCGTCTACCGCACGCTTCAAATCCAAGTGAGCGAGACGACCGTACCCATCTTCTTTATCCAGCCTCACATCGACTACTTTTATCTTGCGGTCTGCTAATTTTATCGAAAGGTCCGGTTGAACTTCAATCCCGAGATCTTCGCCATCTAATAACCGAAAGTGGAATGCTATGTCATTCTGATGCGTCTTAGATCCCTTACCTCTACTCTGTCGTTTTCTCTGCTTTTCCAACTCATCGAGAAGGAACTCAGACGGATCCCCAAACCATTTGGTTATTCCCGCGCAAGCATCATTATTTGAAACTTTTGAATATTTTCCACCCGCGATATACATGTTATGTGGCTCCGTGATGAATACACTCATCGGTGTTACTGGATTGGTTATATTTTCAAGCACTTCGATCCAATTCACAGCCTGTCCATTAATGTGTACAAAACTCTCCCTATCTTCTGTTTCTTCATTCGGACCTAATGACAAATCAATATCACTCGATCTTTTGCCATACATGACCACATTTTTATTCTGCCCAAAACTATCTTTACATGATTGCATTTTACCATAATGCCACGGTTTATTAGGTGTTCCGCATTCGCGTATACTAACGCTTCCTACGTTTAACATGTCGCAGATCTCGTAAATTTTCGCAAATTCCTTCATTAACCATCCGAGACCATAATCGGGTAGGCGATGCATGATATAAACGTGTGTGTTGGTGCGCTGTGTTGGTGGCAGTGGCAGTGGCGGTGGCGGTGGCGGTGACGGTGACAGTGGTGGTGACGGTGACAATGATGGCGGTAGCAATCCTGTGCTCGGCGCTGGTGTGACGCTCATACCAGCATCTATGTCACTTTCTTCTTCTACTCGCTCTGTTGTTACTTCTGCCATCGTCGTTCGTACCTCTGCTACTGGTGTGTTGCCTCCTTTCTCTACTATTTCTTCTCCTTCTCGTATCCTTGTAGTGTTCAGAACTGGAATTTCTGGAACAGCAACATGCAACATTTCTTCTCTCATCACAAAATTTTCGAGGTCATCGAGAGTCTTCAACGTACCTAAATACTCGCCGTCTTTAATCAAACAGGACGCTGCTCTTGAAAATCCAGAGGAGAAGGGAAAGGACACTATTTTCTTGGCCGTGCCGAGCTCGTAGAGTTCCAAAGCAGAAGTTAAGGAGTAATGACTTTCGCGAAGGTCTCGATGATCTGCTATTTCATGTTCTCCTTCTTCATCACTCATTCCTGAGACATGTTCGATCATTGAAATTACGGGATTATTCTTCAGATACGCTTGAATAGCCGGAGCATCACTCGCTACAAAAGTAGTGAGTCCAGAAGTCTCGAATATTTTTTTCGCAAAATCGATCACATCGTCTACCGCACGCTTCAAATCCAAGTGAGCGAGACGATCGTATCCATCTCCTTCATTATCTAACCTTTGGTCGCCTAATTTAATCTCACGATGACCTATCTTTATGGATAAGTCTGGCTGAACTTCAATTCCAAGATCTTCATGATCTAATAATCGAAAGTGAAAGGCTATGTCATTTTGATGCGTCTTAGATTCCGTACCGTGAATATTCTGCCACTTTTTATGGTTTTCCAACTCTTCGAGAAGGAAATCAGACGGGTCTCCGAACCATTTGTTTATTCCTGCGCAAGAATTATTGTCCGCGACTTTTGCATACTTGCCAGACGCGATGTATTTATTATGCGGCTCGGTGATGAATACATTCGTCGGTGTTTCTGGATTGGTCATATTTTCAAGCGCTTGAATCCAATCCTCACTCTGTCCGTCAATGTGCACAAAACTCTTCATATCTTCTGTTTCTTCGTTTGGCCCTAAGGAAACATCGATATCACTCGAACGTTTACCGTATTTGACCACATTTTTATTGTGTCGGAAACTATCTTCGCACGGTTGCATTTTTCCAGAATGCCATGGTTTACGTGGTGTTCCACACTCACGAATACTCACGCTTCCTACCCCTAACATGTCCAAGATTTCATAAACCTTCGCAAACTCTTCCATCAAATGTCCTAGACCAAAATCCGATAGGTGATGGAAAATATAAACGTGTGCGTTGCCACGCGTACGTTGTGACAATGGCGATGGCGGCGGTGGCGGCGGTGATTCTATAACCGCCACTGGTGTGACACTCACACCACCATCTTCATCTCTTTCTGTTTGCTCTCCTGCTACTTCTGACATCTGTGCTAGTACCTCTGCTACTGCCGCGTCGCCTCCTTTTTCTCCTCCTCCTTCTTCTTCTTCTTTTTCTTTCTGTATATTCTCTCCACCAAACACGGCTTCCAAATACGATTCTCGATATCGCTTTAAATACTCTTTTCTTGCCTCGTTGTGCGCTCGATACGCGCCTTTCACATTCCTGTGTAAATCTTGAACACCCTTACCCATCCTCGATTGACTGTTTCCATCGCCGCTGGCATAAGAAGAGAGAACAAAGCCGCAGAAAACGCCGAAGAGAACGACGAGTATCCTAAACGTGACGCTCGACGATGCATTTGGACCGTCCCCGTCCTCTTCTCTTCTTTTGATATTCAAAACTGCGCCGTTCTTTTTTTTGGTCGCGGGAGAGGACTCGAGGAGTCCTCTCGATCGCATGAGCATTTATTCCTCCTCGTTTTGCTTGCGCGCGTGGAGAGAGGAGACCCAGAGGTGCAGAGGAGTTGAGGCGTTGAGGTGCACTAATTGTAGAGATGTTTGAGAAGATGTAGAGCGAATGGACACACCTCGGGACTCCACAAAAAAAATCGTGTAAGCACATATCCATTCCCTCCCTCCCTCCCTCCCTCCCTCCCTTTCTCTCTTTCAACATTGACGGAATGGCGTCTCGTGTAGTTCTTCCTCGTCTCATTTTTATCATATCTTTCGCTCTTCAAGCGCTAAACGTGCTCAGTGAAAGTGCGCAACCCACACGTAATCAGCATCGAAGAGCGTTACTAGAACAACAAACGACCGGCGCGGAAAAAGATGACGTATCTTTAAGCAGAGTGGAACGTCTGGAGCGCTTGCGACAGAAGAGACATCATCGTCGTCACCATCAAGGATCGACGGCGGCAACGTTAGCAGCACTTCGAGACGACAGGGAATTTTCTTTACTTCCGACGAGAGAAGGAAAAGAGGAGGAAAAATGGACGAGACAAAGCGAGAGACTTCAAAGACGAGAGAAGGAGAGAATGGAGAGATTGAGACTGAAACGAGAGATGGAAGGAGGAGGAGGAGAAGAAGAAGAAGAAGATAAAGATGCCGTTGTGGCGAAGACGGCGACTTATGTGAAGGAAGCGAGTTTCTCGAACTCTGCTTCTGATTCTCCTCAGTCGTTACCGGCGGTGCACGTCTTAAATTTAGTAACGGGCACTGGTTTAGGACAAATAGTTACCGCTTTGGTGCCAATTTTAGAAACACTGAAACACGCCGGATACGAAACGTTTGCTGTGCACGAATGCGGAGGAGATCCGCCCTGGAAAACTGATTGGGAAAAGTTGGTTTCCTGTGAAGAACGAACAGAGAAGAATAACATTTATCATAATTTTAAGAGAACGTACGAGATTGGAGGTAAGCAGACTTTGATGGAAGTGATGAAGGAATACGAGAAATACGAGAGCAGCAACGAAGTAGATCATCTCAACGGGAATATGAACGATTGGAAAGAGATTTTGAGTAGTAAAGAGATTTATGGGAATGCGAAAAAGATGTTGATGGTGCAGCAAATGCATAATAAATTCGCTCAGACATCGAGTGAGTCTATTTGCACTTCGACGCGATACTGGTTCGATGCGCCTGTCGGTGATTTGCTAGAGTTGGTGAGAAAGCCTGAGAGTGAAATGCATAGAGTCATCACCTTTCACATACGCACGTTCGCGGATGAAAATATTGGTATTGCTTTTAACGACGATTTAACGTTGAATGAGGAATTAGCGGAGAAACGACGTGACAAGGGGAAAGCACCGGAGCAGAGAATAGATCGCATCAAGAAAGTTGCGCCCGAGTTTCCTAAAATGATTCAAAAAATGGTGGATGTTTGTACCATATTGTTCGAAAGAACGGGTAAAAAGACGCATGTGGCCGTGGACTCCCAGGCTGTTCGTGATTATCTAAGAAAGCATCGAACAGTCATGCAAGTAATTTCGACAGATATTGTGAAAAATGAAGAACACTATTATACAGAGCCGGCATATTCACTGAATGATATTGCAGATTGGTACTTATTGTCTTTAGGACAAACGATCGTCGGATTTCCAACAAGTTCGTCTTATAGTAGTTCTGCTCACTGCAGAGGTGGTAGCGTCATACATTACGCAGGCACGGAAAGCGAATTTACGGAAACAGTGTATAAGGTATTGGAAAGCGAATTTAAGGAGGATATCTTTACTTCTGAAACAATTTCAACCACGGCTCAATCAATTGTTGATATTGAGATAGATACAAATGCTGATCCGAATAATGATGATAATGGCGACGAAAACGACGTAAAGATGAAGCTGGAAGATATTCCTTTCCCGTCTCCTACGGATTCTGAGTTTCGGTTTCATGAAACCTCCTCTGGTATCCGCACGTGCCTTCCCGGCGTTCCAGCCGAATACTCTGACGTGCTCACAGCCGAAACCGTAACGGGGAGCTCGATATCACCAGACGAATGTCTTTGGCTGAACGAAGTGAAAGGCACCGGAATAGCGGCGTCTAAATTACCTTCAGATTGTGTTCCAGATAAAACGGTGTATTCTTCATACGCTAACGCGTACCATTGGGAAATGCTGATATTCAACTTACAAAACATCAAAGACCGCGAATGTTTCATGAATAGACTCATGATTGAGTGCATGGATGATAAGGCTATGGAGTTGTGCAAAGGTTCGGGATACATTAAGCATTGCGTTCCGTACCCAAAAGCTATGCGCGCATCTGACTACGAACGCCCTGAGGGTCAAACCGAGTCAAAAACCGATTATAACGCACTCACATGGATCAAGGAGAAAGTAGCATTCTCACTCATGCACGCCGACATATCCGTCTTCACGTTTGATAGCGACGTACTCTTTTTCGATGTTCCAGATTTGGCGGAGATTCAAGCAACCAAACCAGACGGTATCATATTCTTCCAGCTCGCCTCAATTGAAGACGAAGAAGTTGAAAAAGCTGGCGAGTTTACGAAGGAGTACCACTCTCATCAGGATTTCAATGCCGGTCAATTATTCTGGAAACCAAGCGAAGACATGAAACGCGTGCTTTTGAAGGCGTTCCGAGCTGGAAACAAAAGTGGTAAGATCGACGTCCTCGATCAGTTCTATTTTTCCGGCACCCTTCGCGATGAAGATGATGGCGCCGTGTGGCAAAAGGCACACCATTTATCGTCCAAGTTTGATTCGGGGTGTTTTCATCACAGACCTTACGACGAAGAGAAGAAGTTAAAGAGAACGACTTTCCACGCGTGTTGCCATACTACGTTAAGCCAAAAGCTCCACGGATTGAACGAAGCGCAGGAGTACTTTTTAGAACACAAGAGGGAACGAGAGCAGCAATTATGAATAAAATAGATAGAGATAGTAATTCGAAAAAAAAAACAAGTTCGGAACAACTTAAAATGACAAGACTAAAATTCACCTAACGTATTCACCTGAAAACCTTTCGCTTCGTTTAAAATCCAAGCCAACGCGAGAGAGATAAAGGTTGATGTCGAGACATGCGCGGCGGGTGCGTCTGCTCTTTTTACTCTTCATCTTCATCTTCACACTCACTCTCGCTCCGATTGGTGGTTCGAGTGCTGCTCGCAGAGTTTTGTCAGACGAGGAAAGTCACGACGATGATGCGTTTTTATTGTTGAGCAGACCGGAACGTCTGGAGCGCTTGCGACAGAAAAGACATCAACATCGTCACGATAACAGTCACGATCAGAAAGTAACATCGAAGGAACCATTTGTGAATGTAGATGAGTTGCAATCGAGCGTAGCCGACGACGACGAGAGCAGAATAGGAAGACGAAGACGCACTTCTCGTCGTTCCGGGCGAATGGGGGAGGAGGTCAATGGAGAACAGGGAGAACACAAGAGAAGAAGACACGAAAGAGAGAATGTTCCGAAGGAAACAGGGCATCAGAAGTCCGAGCGAGATAGCAGCGGTGAAGATGAGAGTACTGCTGACGTCGGAGCTGGTTCAAAATTACCAGCGGTCCACATTCTAAACATACCAGCCGGGGTTGGTCTCGGGCAAATAGTGGACGCTTTGGTGCCAATTTTAGAAACACTGAAACACGCCGGTTACGAAAGGTTTGCTGTGCACGAATGCGGAGGAGATCCGCCCTGGAAAACTGGTTGGGACAAGTTGGTTTCGTGCGAAGCTAGACCGGAAAGAAATAACATTTATCATAATTTTAAGAGAACGTATGAGATTGGAGGTAAACAGACTTTGACGCAAGTAGTCGCGGATTACGAAAAGTACGACCAGAGTGGCGAACTTGATTTTGTGGATGGACATAGAAACGATTGGAGTAAGATTCTAAACAGCAAAGAAATTTATGGAAAAGCAACTAAGGTACTGATAATGCAGAAACTTCATAACAAGTACAGACCTGATGAGCATCTAGCGTGCGAAAACATGCCATACTGGTTTGACGAGCCGGTGAACGATTTGTTGGAGTTGGTGAAGAAGCCGGAGAGTGAAATGCATAAATTGATTACGTTTCACATTCGAACGATGGGAGATGAGCACATTGGCATAGCATTTAATGAAGATTTGACGTTGAACGAAGATTTGGCGCAGAGTGAGCGCGACAAGCGCAAATCTGGTGATAACAGGATCAATCGCGTAAAAGCAGCGGCTCTTGAGTTTCCAGATATGGTGAAGAAAATGGTGGAAGTTTGTACATTATTATTCGAAAAGACTGGCAAGAAAACGCACGTGGCTGTAGATTCCCAAGTTGTTCGCAATTATTTGCGAAAGCACGAGAAATTCATCCAAGTCACCGATCCAGATGTTTTGGATTTCAACAAGCACTATCAGGAGGAGCCTTTGTATTCGTTGAACGATATAGCCGATTGGTATTTGTTATCGCTGGGACGAGAGATCGTTGGATTTCCAAGTTCATCGACCTATAGTTACTCTGCGGCTTGTCGAGGGGCTAGTTTATTACATTACACTAGTACGCTGAGTGAATTGACGAGTATACTTGATCGACTTTTAGAAGATAACGGAGTAGAGAAGTATAGTAGGGAGGCTGATGAGAAGTCCAATCCATCAAAAGCCCCTCACACTCCAGTAGTACATGATAACATTCTAAGCACTCGTGCTACTGATGCTTCTGTGCCCGATTTGATAAGCAGCAACAGCGATAGTAAGTGTGTGTATGGTTATCCCTCGACGAATGAAGAGAATACGTGCATATGCAACACAGATTGGACCGGAGAAAGATGCGAAGTCGATCCGATCCCTTCCTGCGACAGAGAAACATTTCTTTCGTGTGGCGATGTTTTGTACCGCTTCGCGCATTCGCAGGAGCATCCAGGCTTGAAGGAAACGGTGTTTCCTTCTTGCCAGTGTGCAGACGAATGCGTGTCACATTTGCTAAATGCCTACGGTGATGCAATGTACAAGCGCACGTTTTCTACTGATTACAAGCGCTTCGATCCAAGTTTACACCTTTGCACGAAAAATAATAAAGTAAAACGAACGCTTTTTATGGAAATGGATTATGAGAAACGAATTAGTAAGCGTGAGGAAATGGGAGAAGTATCGGATAATGCCGCGCAGGAAGAAAGTCGGAAACTCATGACCAAACTCGTAGACTCTAAAGAACAGAAAGCGACGAACTGTTCCCCAGATTGCGAAAGATTTGGTGGTGGTTGCGTTGATTACGAATGCGTGTTGTGTAAAGAAGGACGTTTTGGCATGGATTGTGCTATGAGTAAAAAAGACTTGGATTCAGCGCGACTGACCGCGCCGAAGCGAAAAGGCAAAAAGGAGCTTTCCCTTTCCTATCTTGATTTACCCGGTACAATTCGGCGGTTCATCCGTGGACAGAGCTACCAGAATCATGGTAGTTTCCGGGGAGTGCACTATTTCGAACATTCTCTCCGTAAAGATGCTGAAATATTCGATCCAAATCCGCCTACAAGCGAAACCAGCGACGAGGAGCGCAAAGATATTGTCGCCGTGATCCCTTTTTTCCCTTCTGATACGGTTGGAAACGTTGGAATGGCTCAAATATACGCTTCGCGGGTTGAAAAATACGTCAACGATAAATTTATGGGTGAC
>Ga0255758_10005641_pt1 | contig 10167 bp, 5 predicted proteins | sample 011ome_24_FD_179958 | JGI IMG/M metagenome (GOLD analysis project Ga0255758, IMG submission 179958) | Coastal salt marsh microbial communities from the Groves Creek Marsh, Skidaway Island, Georgia - 011513CT metaG (version 2) | ecosystem: Environmental > Aquatic > Marine > Intertidal zone > Salt...
TGAGGACATAGCCCTTACCGGTGTGGAAAAGCAGATGAATGCGTTAACGGTAAAGCCTTTTCTTTATTATTTTCTGACGAATACATTGTCGTTGCTTGGCACATGGATTCAAAAAGTAGGCCTTGGTTGGCTGACATGGCAAATTACCGAATCGACATTTTGGACCAGCTTTGTGTCGATTGCGCTAATGGCACCAGTGGGTATTATTGGGCCATTCATCGCTGTCTATGCCGAAAGCTGGGATATGCGGCGGGCCTTTTTGATTACAAAAATGCTGATGATGATAGTCAGTTTTCTGATCTTTGGCCTACAATTCTTTGAGATGCATAATCTTCAGACGCTTATCGCAACATCGCTGGCGCTTGGCCTTTTAAGCGCGGTGCATCACCCCATCCGGCTGGTATTCATTTCGATTGTGGTACCGCGTCCATATCTGGCCAGCGCTATCGGACTGAATTCGGTATCGTGGAATATGTCGCGTGTCGTGGGGCCGGGCTTGGCAGGTTTTGCGATTGTGTTCTTGGGGGTTGCAAATACATTTGGTCTGGCGGTAATCCTTTATACGCCATTGATTATTGCGCTGGCGTTTTTGCCGCTTGAGCCGCGCGTCAAAGCCAAGCCGAACGCTGATCGGTTTTTTCAAAAGATGCGCGATGGCGGCAAGGTGGCCTTACAAACGCCGCTCATTTTTACCGCATTATGTATTGTTGCGTTAAACAGCTTTTTTGTAAGGGGTGTGCTGGAAATTCAACCAGCGATTGTGGGTCAAATTTTGGGTGGTGATAGTCAGGCACTGGCGATCGCAACTGCAGCAGCTGGTGTTGGCTCGCTCTTGGCTTCGGGGTGGATTGGGCTTGGCAGGCTGGCACCTGATTTTATTCAGCGATGCTTATGGCCGATGCTTGCTGTTGGCTTAATTGGCACAGCTGGACTGAACTTTACCAGCGCTATTGCCACGATGAGTCTGGTCTTTGTTCTGACAGGCTTTACCGCAACAGTGACCGGCATTGGTGCTCAAACACTTATTCAGCTTCAAGTTGACGAGTCGTATCGGGCGCGGGTGATGACATGGTGGTCCAGCGTGTCGTTTGGCAGTTTAACGCTTGGCGGCATACTTATCGGCTTTCTTGGTGATTTCATTCCGATCAGTGATGCCATATTCGTAGTTATGATCCCCGGCGGGATGTTGGCTGTCATTGCTTTGGTGAAGCTGCCTATGACCCGGCGGTAGCATACGAAAATAACGTAAGCTATTATTTGTATGCTGGTTCAGCATGAAATCTTGTCGTATTTTGTATAAAAAAAGATGTTGAGCTTCGAATCAGTCTAGTTTAATAAAAAACACAGTTAATTTTTTGAAAAATTACAAATTGCGACAAAATGACTTCTCTAGATATACTGCTGGCAAAAAACCAAGTCTGGAATACTAGGTCAATCGCGGTTGCGCTTTTTGGCACGGAAACCAGTGCAAATATGAAAAAGACAGAGCGGTGGCTGGTTGAAAAAGAGCTAAATTTTCGTATTTTAAACGAAGAAAATATTGCTGATGAACACGAACGTAACGCAAAAGTGCTCGTGACAAAGCAGATTGTCAGAAACAGCAAAAAACAACGAAAAAAGGTTTTGTTTCTGGCACTGTATTCCGATGGGAATGGGCCAACAGTTCTGTTTGCGAATGATGGGCGAAAAGGGCGTCGTTGGCTATTTTTTGACACTGGGACATTCGACGAATGTGACCTGGAAAATGCCCTAACCCTCCTATGTGAAAATGAGGCAAATGACATTTTAATTCTTCCGTCAGGCTCAGTTGTTGCTACATGCCGTGGGCTCGTGCGGAAGTGGCAGCAGAACGAGTTTAGACTTATCAGTAAGCACAAGCTACGCATTGGCCTTGAAATTTACTCCCACAGCTCGGAGGATATTAACGCCTATTTCGACCCTCTGTTGCGTCAAAAGCCGTCGACTTTATTCACACATCTAGACCGTCTTGAGGCTGAGGCAATCCATATTATGCGTGAGGTTGCTGCGGAAGCGGCCAACCCGGCTATGCTTTATTCGATTGGTAAGGATTCGCAAGTGATGTTGCATCTGGCACGCAAAGCATTTTATCCAAGCATGCCGCCCTTCCCGCTTTTACACATCGATACGCGCTGGAAGTTTCAGGCAATGTATGATTTTCGTGATTATATGGCAAAGAAAAGTGGTATGGAACTAATCATTCACGTGAACCCTGAGGGAGTCAAAAAAGATATAAACCCTTTTGAACATGGCTCTGAGCTACATACAACCATTATGAAAACCGAAGCTTTGAAGCAAGCGCTTGATCATTACCATTTTGACGTGGCTTTCGGCGGTGCGAGACGTGATGAGGAAAAATCTCGTGCAAAGGAGCGCATCTGTTCGTTTCGCACGAAAACACATATTTGGGATCCAAAAAATCAACGTCCTGAGCTTTGGAATCAATATAACCTTCGCAAAAATCCAGGTGAGTCAATTCGTGTATTTCCAGTTTCAAATTGGACGGAGCTTGATATATGGCAATATATTTATCGTGAACAAATTCCGCTTGTACCACTCTATTTTGCTGCGGAACGGCCTGTTGTCGCTCGTGATGGCACGTTGATAATGGTTGATGATGACCGATTCAAGCTTCTTGACAACGAAAGGATTCATATAAAAAAAGTCCGGTTTCGTACCTTGGGATGCTATCCGCTTACAGGCGCTATTGAGTCTGCCGGAGATGATTTAGAGTCAATTATCCTAGAGCTCCTGACCTCGCAAACGAGTGAGCGTCAAGGCCGGACAATCGATAACGATACATCATCCTCGATGGAAAAGAAAAAGCGTGAGGGTTATTTCTAATGAGCATTCAACCTTCAGTAAAAGCGCGCATTAATCATTTTCTGGAGGAACAATCGAAGCTTGGCACATTGCGTTTTATAACATGTGGGAGTGTCGATGATGGAAAAAGTACGCTAATCGGACGCCTTTTATTTGAGGCAAACGCGTTGTTTACAGATCAAATTACTAAATTGAGGGCAGACTCGCTCAAAAGCGGAACGCAAGGCAAAGAGGTTGATTTTGCATTGCTGGTTGACGGGTTATCAGCTGAACGCGAACAAGGCATTACAATTGATGTTGCATACCGGTATTTTTCAACCAAGAATCGTAAATTCATCGTGGCTGATACGCCTGGACATGAACAATACACTCGGAACATGGTTACCGGCGCATCCAATGCTGATGTTGCCATCGTGCTTGTTGATGCACGCAAAGGTATTTTAACTCAGACGCGTCGCCATTCGATCATTTGTGCGACTTTAGGGATTAAAAAAATCCTTCTCGCAGTAAACAAAATGGATCTGGTTAACTACAGCAAGCAGAAATTTGAGTCAATTTTTGTTGACTATCAATCTTTTGCGCAAACGCTAGGTTTCGAATCAATTGATCCTATTCCCATCGCCGCCCATAAAGGCGACAACATAATGCGCAGATCAAAGCACACGGATTGGTTCCATGGGCCAACCATTATGAGTTACCTTGAAACAGTCGACATTGATTTTGACAGGTCAAGAAAACCATTACGAATGCCTGTGCAATGGGTTAACCGGCCCAACTCTGATTTTCGGGGGCTATCAGGAACAATTGAGGCAGGTAAGCTGGAAATTGATCAGGCTGTCCGTTTACAGCCTTCAGGCGAAATCGCAACTATTAAAGACTTGGTACTGTTCGAAGACCGACTTAAAATTGCCATGGCTGGTCAGGCTGTTACGGTTGTTTTAGATCGCGAGCTGGATGTATCGCGTGGTGACGTTATTGTTGCTGCTGATAATCCCGTTGAAATTTCCGACCACTTTGAAGTCGATATCTTCTGGACCGGTCAATCACCCGGATATGCTGGACGCTCTTATTTGCTAAAGATTGGCACCCTGACTACAAATGCGCAAATCACCCTGATCAAATATAAACTCAATATTAATACGGTTGAAAAATTGTCCACGAATACCCTCGAACTTAATGATTTTAGCTGCGTAACAATTGAGACAGACTGGGCTATACCGTTTGAAAAATATGACGAATGTCGGAGTTTAGGCGGGTTTATCTTGATTGACCGTTTAGATAACCAAACAGTTGCTGCGGGGATGATTAAATTTGCGCTTCGGCGCTCTGCCAACTTACATTTGCATAAAATGGACATCGATAAACCAAAGCGTCAGGCTTTAAATGGTCATAAGAGTAAAGTGCTTTGGCTTACCGGTATTTCAGGTTCAGGAAAGTCAACGATCGCGAATGCGCTGGAAAAAGAGCTGCATAGACGTGGCATTCGGACTTATGTCCTCGATGGAGATAATATAAGGCACGGCCTAAATAAAGATTTAGGTTTTTCTGACGCTGACCGTGTTGAAAATATCCGAAGAATTGGTGAAGTTGCAAAATTATTGTTTGATGCTGGAGTTGTCGTCATTGTAGCTTTTATTTCGCCTTTTCAGGCTGAACGCCAAATGGTCAGAGCTTTTTTTGACAAGGACGAGTTTATTGAAATCTTTGTAGACGTGCCGTTAACTGTTGCCGAATCACGCGATCCAAAAGGCCTGTATAAAAAAGCGCGTCGAGGTGAATTGGTGAATTTTACCGGTATAGACAGTCCCTATGAAGCGCCTGAAAACCCTGAATTTCATTTTTTAACAGATAAGGATGACCTTGATGTGATAATTGCATCTTTGCTTTCCAAGCTTGATCTCTCATTGTAGGGATTTTTGGGATTTAATAATGCCAAAACTTCTCTGAAAAGGTATCGTTAAACACTGAGATTACTACGGCGGTATATATCCTATTTTATTCAAAAAACTCGAGGTTCTGAATTGACTCCAGAGATACGCCAAGCTCTGCAACAAGGTATTGTTGCACACAGGAAGGGAAACTTTCGAGAGGCTGAACGTCTCTATCGTGTTGTGTTAAAAAGCCATCCTAAAAATGCCGATGCGTGTCACAATTTGGGCTTGTTAGCTATCGCAGCAAACAAGCCAGCCGTTGCCTTACCTTTGTTTAAAACTGCGTTAGATGCTGACCGGACTGTCGAGCAATATTGGGTTAGCTATATCACTGCACTGATTAAAGAGAAAAAATTTGATAGGGCGATGAAGTTGATACGCCAAGCCAGCAAACAAGCGGCGACAAAGCAACGACTCCATGAAGTCTATAACAGCCTCGGAATTGGCTTGAAAGCGGTTGGTAATTTAAGAGAGGCGGAAAATAGCTTAAGAAAGGCTATCAGCATTGCTCCAAAAAACCATGTATCGCATATAAATTTGGGGAATACTCTGCTAGAGCTTGGTTTATCAGAAGATGCGGTGGCTTGTTTCAAACATGCGATTAGCCTAAAGCCCGACGTTGCCGAAGCCCACTTCAATTTGGCAAATACGCTTTTTCGGTTGGGTAAGTTCCATGATGCTGAGGCCAGCTATAAACAAGCGATCACCCTAAACCCAGGACATGCATGGGCGCATAACAATTTAGGCTTAACGCTAAGTAAGCTTGAAAGATTAGAACAAGCAGAAAAACATTATAAAGCGGCAATCAAATTGAACCCGGACTTTTTTGAGGCTTATCTCAACCTTGGTAACGCACATTATGGCCTGCAAGAACTAGCTCAAGCTGAAGCAGACTATCGCAAGGCGATTGAAATTAAACCAGACTATGCCGAACCATATTTCAATTTATGTGAGCTGCTAGAAAAGACCAATCGCTTGGAAGAGGTCTTGTCGGTGGTCAAGCAAGGCAGAGCAAGCGTTTTTGAACATGAAGATGAGTTTCTATTTTTCGAAGCCTTCACTCTTTTCAGGCAGGAAAAACATGAGGCAGTCGGTGCTATTGTAACAAAGATAAATTTAAATAAATTATCGACAAACCGAAAAACAATTTTTCTCAAGCTCAAAGCTGACTGGTTACATGACCATAAGGATTTTGATGGTGCTTTTAACGCTTACTTGGCCATGAACAATATTGTAAAGAGCAGTGTTGAATACAAGTTAAGCCAGCCTGATCAATACTTCAGTATGCAGCGCGAAAAAGTTCGAGAAATTGAAAAACTACAGCGGGGATCTAACCATAATAGTTCTGTGATCGCCGACTGGTTTCAGCCAACATTTCTGATAGGCTTTCCCCGATCTGGTACCACCCTCTTAGATACTATTTTACGTAGTCACTCAAAAATAGATGTTATCGAAGAACAGCCTCTCGTTATTAAAATGCAAGAAAAATTAGGAGTTTCAAAAACTTCTTCTGAAATTGAATTGATTGATGATAACTTGGCAAAAACGCTTAGCGAGGTCTATTTCGCTGAATTGGAAAAGCGTATTCAGATTCGTCATGACGCCGTATTAATTGATAAATTGCCACTGAATATTCTCAGTATCCCTCTCATCACACAGGTTTTTCCACGCGCTAAATTTATTCTGGCTTTGCGTCACCCACTGGATTGCGTTTTGAGTTGTTGGATGCAAAATTTTAAAATCAATCCAGCTATGGCAAATATGGTTGAACTTGATCGCACCGTGGATTTTTACTGCATCGTAATGGAATTGTTGGAGCTTTGTAAGCAGCGATACCAACTAGATATTCATTCAATTCGTTATGAAGATTTGGTTGTCGACTTTACTGGAAATATTTCTGAGCTTCTCACGTTCCTGGATTTGAGTTGGGAAGAGCAATTAAAGGGTTATCAGGAAACAGCTATTGCCCGAGAAAAAATCAATACTCCAAGCTATTCACAAGTGATAAAGCCGATATACGACTCTGCATCTTATCGATGGAAAAAATATGAACAAAATTTGCTGCCCTACAAAAAAAGGTTGGCTATATGGGTCGAAGCGTATGGCTATAATCTCTAAAATAGCCTTTTTTAGTTAAAACGACTGGCTTTTGAGCGTTTGCTGTTCACTTATCCTGTCTTGTGCCTTTTAACTTTCACTTAATCGCCGAATGATTAATCTTCTATTTCTCTTGGAATTATTTCTTCTGGCTGCTTTCCCTTATGTGTTCGGCTTTTGATTGCCAATGTAATCTGGTTACTGCTGCATGGTCTGTGGCTTTATGCAGGGGTCAAAATCAACCGATTGGAACTGGCGGTTGGCATGCAGCGAGCAATAAATTTCGGAATGGCTGCTTGTCTTTTCGCCGTCGTTATCCTGTCGGTTTGGTCGATGTTGCGGCAGACCGGCTAAACCGCCCTTCACCGGCTCCAAATCCCCCAAGGTCCGAGGTTCAAGTTACTGATTTTCAAGCATGGTGATTCTATGTCGCTGAACCTCGAACCAAGATCCTTTTCATTCATTTGTATTTTACATTTAGATCATACCCAGCACCATATCTTTGACCAATTCCTGCTGTTGTCCAACTGCCAATAGCATCAACAATGTTTGAGGGACATTCGGCAGCGCGCAGGCGATCTCTAATTGAATGCCTAAACGAGTGAACAACACATCCGTCTGGTGTACGTGGTTTTAGCCACTTATTAATTGCAGCGCTTGCAGAATTGGAATTCACCTCACTTTGGATGATATATCTCGAGAACGCATAGCGTTTATTAAGATGCTTCACTCGTTTAGCAGCCCAATATGAGGTGCCAATTAAAGGTATTTGTCGTCGGCTTCCTGTGGTTTTCAAGGAACGCCAAGGATGAGGTTTTAAGTCAATAAAAGGAATTGATTGGTCAATTATTATGTCGTCCACATGTAAACCTACAGCTTCTGATAAGCGCATCCCTGTATCGCTTATGAAAGCAAGTAGCCACCTGTTCTCATCGTCTATTTCGATGCATTCTTTTTGTATAGCAAACAAAGCTTCAATTGGAATTGGTAGTCTAAGTTTTGAGGCGTCATCATCAGGTATAAACGTAGCCGCAAAGACGTTTTGGCATACTAACCCTTTCTCTTTGATTGTCAGATTGATGATTGATTTGATGCTGGAAAAGATACGTCTTATTTAGCTGCCCAAAGTGATATACCAACCAACGGAACCTTGCGTTGACTCCCTGCTGTTTTTAAGCGCCGCCACGGGTGTGGTTTAATGTCCACATAAGGCACTCCTTCATCAAGATAAACATCATCTTTTGATAGTCCGGCTGCTTCACTCAACCTCATACCAGTGTCAGATATAAGAGCCACCAACCATCTAGGTTCATCGTTAGATGTCTGACAGGCTCTTTGAATAATTTTGAGGATGTCATTGGGAATAGGCTTCCTCTTCGGAGTATCAAAACCATCTGGCATATAAGTGCCGCTGAAGGCATTAGTGCCATCCAATCCATATTCACGAATGTTTAGATTTATGATTGACCTGACAGAAGCAAATACTCGTTTAACAGATTTAATGCTCATGCCTTTTGCAAGACACCAATCACGAAACTGGGCAGCTTCAGATGTTGCGTAAGATGTGATGGGTCTGTTGCCTAATAGCTTGGCGACATAGCCACCATTCCGTTGGGCTGTTCTGATAAAGATACGGTCATCATTACCTTTGATACGGAGATAGTTCTCAACAGCATCAAGCATCACTGGAGAACTGTCATCGACATGATTTGTCTTCACCAAATGAATAGCTGGAATATCCATATCCTGAAGACGTAGGCCTAACCAGTAATCCTCAAGACGTTGTGTGACTGATTGAGCAGCCCTCAAAGCCCCAGCAAATGATTTCGTCTTTAAGCTGAAGGACAGGCGTTTGGAGGCATAATGCTGCCTCACATCACATGGAACACGTCTTATGTAGTAGAAGGTGCCAGCCCGACAAGATACGTAACTGGCAACGGATTTGTACATCACTTTGGACATCACTCATCACCTGCAAACAATCAATATGTCTACAAATCAATGAGATACATGTCCGTTGTTAGGAAAATTGGAGCGGGTGAAGGGATTCGAACCCTCGACCCCAACCTTGGCAAGGTTGTGCTCTACCACTGAGCTACACCCGCGTCGCATCCACCCAATCAGGTGGGATGCGGTTATCGCGAACCGCTGAAAAGTGGTATAATCCAAGCATCGTGCCCTTGCAAGAGGCAAATTACATGATCGATTGGTGATGGCAGCGGTTTTTGGATATTTTGGCGATAAAGCCGATGTGTTGCTAGCACGCCGTTTCTTGGCAGAATGGGCTGCTAGGATTTTCACCTTTTAGTTTAGTCAGGCTCGTCAAGCTGTGGCCAGCGCATCTTTCAGGCTGCCGGCAATATGGGCTTGCTGGGCTGATTCAAGATAGGGATGCATTGGCAAGGCCAACACATGATCGCATAAATCCATCGTCACCGACAAATTGCAGGCACTAACCGGATAATGCGCATAGGGCGGCTGACGATGCATTGGCACAGGATAATAAATCGCTGTTGGCACGCCAGAATTTGCAAGTGATTTGCAAATGGCGTCACGGTCGCTGCCTTGTGGCAATTGAATCACATATTGCGCCCAGCTTGATGTAACGCCTCCGGCAAGTGATGGCGTGCCAACCACGCCCTCAAGCAACGCTGAATAGCGGTCGGCAGCATTTTGACGATGCACAAGCTCATCGGCAAAAATATCAAGCTTGGCGTCAAGCACCACCGCCTGCATGGTATCAAGACGGCCGGTCATGCCAATGCGGATATTTTCATATTTATCGCGCCCCATGCCATGAACACGGCATGAACGGATGATTTCGGCAATTTTATCATCATTGGTAAAGATTGCACCGCCATCACCATAGGCACCAAGCGGTTTGGCCGGAAAAAAGCTTGTGCAGGTGACATCGGCAAGCTGGCCAACCGGTTTGCCATGCCATGTCGCGCCAAAGCTTTGCGCGGCGTCATCAATCAGCCACAGCCCATTTTCACGCGCGAAATTGCCAATGGCGGCATAATTGGCAGGCTGGCCAAACAGCCCAACGCCGATAATGCCAACAATATCGATGCCGGCGGATTTGCCCGCGGCAAGCGCGTGCGGCAATTTTTCTGGGTCAACGTTAAAGCTGGTTTTATCGACTTCAGCAAAAATCGGTATTGCGCCCAAGACCGGCATCACCTCAGCGCTTGCGGCAAAGGTAAAAGAGGGAACGATAACGCCTTGGCCGGGTTGCAGCTCTAGCCCCATAAGCGCCAGCAATAACGCATCGGTTCCTGACGAACAGGAAATATTA
>Ga0255758_10005643_pt1 | contig 10163 bp, 9 predicted proteins | sample 011ome_24_FD_179958 | JGI IMG/M metagenome (GOLD analysis project Ga0255758, IMG submission 179958) | Coastal salt marsh microbial communities from the Groves Creek Marsh, Skidaway Island, Georgia - 011513CT metaG (version 2) | ecosystem: Environmental > Aquatic > Marine > Intertidal zone > Salt...
CTGCTTTAGTAATTAGAATGTTTTGTTATTTTTGCCACTCTTATCGGAATCGGGATGTGGCGCAGTCCGGTAGCGTACACGCCTGGGGGGCGTGGGGTCGCAGGTTCAAATCCTGTCATCCCGACTTAAAAACAGTGTAAACCCTTGTAAATCAAGGGTTTACTTAATTTAAAACTGTATTGGTCACCATATAGGTCACCAAATTTATATTTTCATATATTTGATATTATGAAAATATCCCTTCTTCACAAACCATTTAAAGATAAGAAAAAAGAATCTCCTCTGTTTGTTAGAGTTAGAGGTAAGACTTCAAATGGTGTATTTTCAAGTTCATTAATTTCCACCGGAGTTAATATTTTACCTAAGAATTTTTCATCAGGAACTATAAAAACTTCTACTCCGAATTATACACATAAACAAAAGATTGTAAATACCATACTAAACGATCTAGAACAGATTGTAAGTAATATTAAAGAGAATGATTTAGAACCCAACCCTCAATTGGTTAAAAAGGAGTATGAGAATAAACTAAAGGAAAGAGAATTCACAACTCCAGTTCCTAAGTCTTTTTGGAAAGCATTTGAGGAATGGAAAAACAGTAAAAGAGGTAAATCTAGGGGTTACACTAAGACTATAATAACACTTCAAAATAGATTAATTGATTTTCAGAGTTATAATAAATCAATAATTACTTTCGATTTTATAGTTGGAAGGACTATTATTTTTCAAAGCGAATTTGAGAATTTTCTTATGGATAGTAGAGAACTTTCAAATAATTACGTAAACAAACTCTATGGAAATCTAAGTTCTTTTTTGTATTTCAGTTACCAGTTAGGATATATTCAAAGAAAACCCAAGTTAAAATTACTATCTCAGTTAGTTATTGATGAAAAAGTTTATTTAAGAACAGAAGAAGTAATAAAACTATTCAATTCAACAAAGTGGGATTTTGAGGAAGGAAAAGATTTTTCTAAAAACCCTCATATATATTTAATAGAACAAAAACTAGAGGGAAAAAATAGTTTCAAATACGGTGAAACTCTTAAAATAACAAATTGGGAATATGTTAAATGGGTTCATCTTTGGTGTTGCTCAATAGGATGTAGAATTTCTGATGTCCCTCATTTCAAGGTAAATGATTTTACTTTTGATAGAAAGACACAAATTATTAGTTGGATTCAACAAAAAACAGATAAAGTAAATAATGTTCCTTTAAATGATGTTAGTGGATTTATATTTCAAAAATTTAGTAGTGGTAAATCTCTTTCGCAAAACCTTTTTCCCTCACTTTCTACTCAAAAATTTAATAAACACTTAAAACTATTATTAAAGGATTTAAGATTTAACAGGTTGGTTTCGAAACCAAAAAAAGTTGGTTCAAAGATAATTGATACTGAAGAAAAACCTTTGTGGAGTTTGATTTCTTCACATTCAGGGAGGAGAAGTTTCACAAAGAACTTAATAGATTTAGGAACAATGGACTATCAAACTATAATGAAGTTGAGTTCACATAAAACATTTTCTCAGTTTTCTAAATATATATCTGTTATAACAGAAGATGTTATGAAGAGCAGAAAATTATATAGTATGGATTCAGATAAATCAGAATCATATCAGAACCAATTATTATCAGAGTTTAATAAACTTTCAGAAGATAATAAGAAAATTATTTTAGGATTAACTAGGAGTTTAAACAAGTAAATTAGACTACTATATCATTATCGGTTTAATAAAAAAATTGACCTCGATATAAAAACCACTCCGATACCAATTTTGGGAAAAAGTATTTCCTCAGTTACAAGAAACCTATTGATTACTTGCTTACCATTCTAAACTTTGCTACTTTTAATTTATGAAAGTCAAAGTTTCCTCTCTTAAACATCATCCTAAGAACAAAGAAATCTATGATTTATCTTCAATCGATGAACTTATGGAAAGTATTTCTGAAGTAGGATTACTACAACCCCTCACTATAGATACCCATAATCAAGTAATCAGTGGAAATAGAAGATTTGAATCAATCAAAAGATTGGGTTGGAACGAGGTTGAGGTCACTAAACGAGAAGTTCAAGAAGAGGATGAAGAATTACTTCTTATTCACTTCAACAAACAGAGAATAAAGAGTTTTAAGGAACTTATTAATGAATATCTAACACTTGATAGAATTTACAGGAAAGGACAAGGTAAACGAACGGATTTAACTTCTGTTAAATCTAACAGAAGTTCCTCAAGAGATATTATTTCAAGTGAGATGGGAATATCTTCCTCTCAACTTCAAAGATTGGTTTATATCCATAGAAATAGACCAGAGTATATAGAATTATTGGATAAAGGAATCCTCACGGTTAATCAATCTTATTTACAAATCCAAAGAGAAGAAAAGGAAAGAGAGAGTAGAAGTTCACCCATTAGTGGAAATTCAGATTTAAAAGAAAAATCAAATTGGAGGTTTTATCAGAAATCATCTCATGATATGATTGAATTATCTGATGGTGAGATTCAAACTATTTTTACATCTCCTCCTTATTGGAATAAGAGAACTTATTCAGAAGAGAAAGGATTAGGGAATGAAAAAACATCTGAGGAATTTGTTATTAATCTCTCTGAACATTTAAAAGATTGTAAAAGAGTTCTAAATGAAAGAGGGAGTTTCTTTTTAAATCTTGGAGATACTTTTTACAATGGTAATCTTCAGAACGTTCCTCATAGAGTAGTAATCAAACTTCAAGAACAAGGATGGATTCTTAGAAACACCATTATTTGGTCTAAAACTAATCCTAAACCTTCTTCCTCTAAATCGAATCTTACTCCATCATATGAATTCATCTTTCATTTGGTGAAATCTATGGAGTATGATTATTATCCTACACCTAATAAACTTTCTGAGAATACTAAACCTTCTTTACCACCTCGACATAGAAGTGTTCATGGTGATTACTCAAAATCAGTATCACCTTACCTCCCCAACATCAAAGGAAAAAACATGGGAGATTATTGGAATGAAGATATTGTTAGAACCTCAGTTGCTAATCAAAAGTTAGATATTGAGGGAGAACATCCCGCACCATTCCCCGAAGAAATTATAACCTTACCAATTCTTCAAACTTCTAAAGAGTTTGAATTGGTATTAGACCCGTTTATGGGAAGTGGAACTACTGGTAGAGTTTGTGATAAGTTGGGAAGGAGTTTTGTGGGGTATGATTTGAAAATTTTTAATTAGGGATTATTAGTTATCATAATCTTTTCTATCATTGTTAAGTGTAAAAAAGCCTCCATCATTTCTCCAAAAGAAATTTTTCCCAATATTGGTTTGGTATTTAAATGTATCTACTCCGTTGTTGCTGTCAAGTAGATCTACACTTCCAGTATTTATTGTATGTGGGATAAGATCATAATCACCGTCACTATCCACATCAACAACTCCTATGTCATAAAATAATGGAATATCACCTGTTTGGACATAACTTTTGTTTTCATAAAACCATTCATAATTGTCCATTGTATTTTCTGTTATTCTAGAAAACCCTCTATTTCCGTCATTACTGTATATATCTATAAATCCACCGGAATAAGGTCCATAATCACCTAGATTATCATGAAAACCTGTACTTATAACTTCATAATTCCCATCATTATTTAAATCAATAAAATTAAATCCTAAGGGTCCTTTTTCAGATCCATTAGAAAAATAAGATCTATCAAAAACAGTCATGTCATTTTCAGAAAAGGTACTATTTGCATTCCCCCAAAAGATTCTGATCCCTTCCGTTGAATCTAAACTATAACAGTTTTGTTCAAAAGGGTCATCAGGATTATCATAAATACAATACTCATCTACTTTTTCTGTTGTATTTCCAACAATCAAATCGATATATCCATCGTTATCGAGATCAAAAGCGTCAACTGATATAAAATTAAAATCTATTTGTACTGTATTTATATAATATTCATACTCTAAAAAATTAGTTTTTACAATTTCAAAATTTCCGTTACCGTCATTAATATAAAACAAAGGCACTTGAACCGAAGTGTTATTTTCTGTACCATCAGGACCCCCATAGGACTCAAAATTAACAATGTCAACATCCCCGTCAGAATCAATATCGAAAGTAGCAAGTTCATGTGTAGCAGTAGAATCACCAACTTGAGTAATTCTAAACGTTCCGTCTATGTTAAAATAAATAATTTCTAATGGAGTCCTCTCTGTAAAAGGTACACCTTGATTGTCATCGTGATCGTTTTGATTGTACACTAAAATATCGTCTACTCCGTCTCCATTAAAATCATTAACCTCCATTCTACCACCAAACCAAATATTAGAATCATAATAAGTTGATGTAGGATTATTTAAAACATCATTTACTACTACATATTTTCCATAACCAACTCCGTATCCACCAGAATTATTCATCAACCATCCAAATAGGTCAATTTTTCCATCATTATTAAAATCGATATAACGGGAATGATTATTGTATAAGTTATAATTGGTAGAACATGAACACCCTGTACAATCACAATTTTCTCTTAAATCTATAAAGTTCTCTATTATATCAGGGGTCAAGATTACACTTGGATGATAATAATTAGTTTTAATATTTCCTATACTACTATTAATACTAGGATACATAGGGGATCTATTGGTGAATAAAATATCAGGGACTTGAAATGTAGCAGTAATTGATTTAGACTCATTTACTGAGAGTTCAATAGGATTATCAGTACTAGAAACAGAACCTGACCATCCTATAAACACCCATTCACCTGCTGCTTGTGCAGTCAGCTTCACAGTAGTACCTGAATCATAATCTGTAGTCCTTCCTGCATTTACTATCTCTTCTAATACTTCACCCTCACCTTCAATATTAACTGTGAGAGGATATTTCTTCTTTTCAAAGGTGGCTGTTAGGTTTGAGTTTGAGCTAATTGTTATTGTTCTTGTAGCGTTTGTATTGCCATCAGACCAACTTGTAAACACATACTCTCCTTGAGGAGTTGCTGTAACAGAAACAGTCTGACCTGCCTCGTATTCACCTCCTGTAGTAGATACAGTTCCTCCCTCTCCTGCAGTTAAGGTAATAGTATATTTAACTATTGGATCAGGTGGTGGAGTAACAGGCGTTGAGGTTTCATCTGAAGAACAAGAGATTACAATTAAAATTGAAAGGAGAAATATTCTTTTCACAATAAAAATTTTTTTTTAAATATAAAATTATTTTACTGTGTTAAACTATATTAGCATATGATGCGAATATTCATATTACTATTAACATTTTCTGTATACTCTCAAAATAATTTTGAATCAATAGACAATTTCATTTATGATTATAATAACAAGATATTTGAGATATGGATTAAAGATTCAATATATGAGTTTGATCTTAACAAGAACTTAAAAGGTAGACATTACAATCCGTTATACTCGACAATCGATATTAGTTCTATTCAAATGATTTATGGACATACGAACGATCTACTTGCAGTTAATGGATCAGGTAATATTTTCAAAAATGAGAATAGAATAGATAATTCAAACATTGATTCTTTTTTCACTAATAGTATAACATTCGAATATAATGATACCATATTTAAATTAGGAGGTTATGGATATTGGACAAAGTTTAAAGGAATCATATACTTAGATAAGAATCAAAAAACCTGGGAATCCTATTATTTAAAGAAAATTGATGAAAAATATAAGGGAATACTTTCACCCAAAATCTCAAATATTGATGATCATCAATATTTGATTTATGGAGGGAAAACTTTTGATAATAGAAATCCACTAAATGAAAAAATAAATTTAGAAATATATCTATTGGATATGTTAAAAAAACAAATTTCAAAATATGGTGATTCTAAGTCAAACTTTCAAGGAAGAAAAGTAGAATCAAAGGATTTAATTTTAAACAAGAAGGGAATTAAGTCACTTGATTGGAAAAAAAACAAAATGTATAACTATTTAACGAGTTGGACTTCAAAAGTTGATTTAAATTTCAATATTTATTTAGTTAACAATAAATTTTATTTCATTGAAAAGAAAGATAGACTTTTCAAGTTATCCTCCTCACCAAATGAAATACAAAATCTTAAAGTCTCCAATAGTATCGGTATAATTAGGAACGGAACTGAACAAGTTGCTTATGGTGTGTTAATTTGTTTGATTTTATTTGGGATTTTTCTTATTTATAAAAAATATAACACAATCTCTATTGGAAAGGACAAATTGAGGTATCGTTTTAAAAGTATATCAATTACAAAAATACATCACCAAATCCTTTGTGAAATAATAAAAAACAATAATATTACCACCAACCAAATTCATAAGGTTATAAACACGAAGGATCTTCATCCAAACCATATTTATCGACTGATACCTGAAATAATGTCAGATATAGAAAAGTCAATAAAAATGCTTACAAATTCAGACCAACCAGTTTTTTCTATCTCTAAAAACAAAATGGATCGAAGAATAAAAGAGTATAGGTTAAATCCCCAATATAGAATTAAAAATTAACCTCGATATAAAAACCACACTGATACCCACTTAAGAAAAAAGATCGTTATCAGTTAAAGAAACCTAATTCCTAATATTAGGGTATACTTCATTTTACTATTCTCATTTTGTGAATTCCACCCCATTTTAGTTGTATAATCAAGACTTTTTTCGTATATTTAGGGTATAAAACCAATAACCCTAAAATTACGAATTATGAAAGTATTCATTTCAAGAGTTTCAACTGATGAACAGAGTGAATTACGACAAATTCAAAATGTAGAGGGATTCGATAAGGTAATTATCGATAAGTGTAGTGGATTGATTCCTCTTTGGGAAAGACCAGAGGCAGGAAAACTGAAGAAGTTAGTGGATAACGGAACTATCAAACATATTGAGGTTCATTCAATCGATAGATTGGGTAGAGATACTCTTTCGGTTCTTTCAGTATGGAAGGAACTAACTGATAAAGGAGTTAGGGTAGTATGTAGAAACCCAAACTTCCAAAATCTAAATGATAGTGGTGAAAAGGATTACTTCTCCGAGTTACTTTTGAATATCTTAAGTACCATGTCCTCTTTTGAGAAATCTATGATTAAAACTCGTCAAATGGAGGGAATTCGTGTTACTCAAATGATATCACCTGAAAAGTATAGTGGTAGGAAACAGAACACGAAGGAATCTACTTTGAAATTCCTTCAGAAACATTCCAAAGCGGTATCTTATTTAGAGAAAGGAATGAAAGGAGTAGAGGTATCTAAATTGTGTGATATCTCTCTTAATACAATTACCAAGATTAAAAGAAAGTTACAAACTGAATTAGTTTAAGATGAGTAATCAAGAAAAGAAAGAGAGAAAGAGGAAATCTATTGAACTCATGGAGAGTATCAAAGTAAAAGAGTGGGAGATGAATCAGGTATTTAATGAAATCTCTTCTTTCGAGTGGGTAGAATTAAAAAAGGTTGGAAATTAATCCAACCTTTTTTGTTTTATTAATGATTAGTTTTTTGGAGATAATTTTAATTTGTAATCAAAAGTTTCCCACCCTTCAAATCTTTGAGGGGTATTTACCATCACTAAAAAATAATCAAGATTTGGATTTACAGTAATTTCTCCTTTGAAATCAACTTCTTGAACTATATTATTCTCTCTATTTGTTAAATAAAGTTTGAAATTTGATTGAGTTCCTTCATTACCAAATTCATCAGGTTGGAAATCAATTGTAAAAGATTGTTCTTGTGATGTGTTTATTTTGACAACAGTCCAAGACCATGCTTCATTTTTTTCAACAGGAGTAACATAACCGTTTGTACCAGATTGGTCGATTTCAGACACATATTGATTATTGAAAGGTTCATTGGTTTCAGGATTACAATTTATACCATTTCTACAAGAATTATTTAACCAATAATCCATTGAACTTTTAGATGCACTAAATTCACTTTCATTGTACATTATACCAGATGTAAATTTTGATGCGTATTGTCCATATACTAACTCGAAGTCATCTATAGTATAATATAAATATTCTTGAGGTAAAAGAGAAGTTTTTGATATAGCCATATCCCAAACATAAGATGGAGTAACATAATTTTCTTGAATCAAAAATCTAAAGAGTTCTCCTTTTTCATAACCGTTCATCCCATACCCCCATGCTTGATCAGAAGTAAGTCCTGGTTTTGCATTGAAATGTCTCCATAAACTCACTTGAGGTTGCATGTATTGAGTACATAATGAATGGTATTTTGTACCCCAATCTCCATCCCACTCTAAAATCCCATATTTTCTTTCAAACCATCTAGCTGTTGATTCTGTCCACCATGAAGAATCATTAGCATATGGGAATGTTTCACCACCTTCTGTATTTAAAGGCATGCTAAACTGCATCATATGAAATGCTTCATGATAAAGAGTCATTTTAATTCCAGAATTTAGTTGGTAAGAACCATCCTCTAACTCAGAAAAAAAATGTGCAGACATTCCTGTATAAGGCATTCCCTCTAATTCGTTCCCTCCAACACCACAACACCTGGCTCTATTACTGCTCCAAATAATATCTGATGAATTATTCTCTGTGTATATGTAAAGGGACATTAAATGGTTTGAGGAATCTAATCCAGGGATAATTTTTGAATAAGGAATCCCCCATCCATTATCAATTGTTAACTGCATAATCCCTTCATACATTTCTAAAACAGAAATTGCCCTCGGTAAATAATCAAAGTCCTTGTCCCACCAAACAATAAAATTATCTGAAGATATATAATCCAATTCTGATTCTTCAAACCAGTAATTATTTCTTCTTTTTACTCCATCATGTTTTACAAAAAAATTAGGTTGAATTGTTTTATTACTATCCATAGTAATTGAAATAGTGTTTTCAAAACCATCAATCCCTTCAAATCCTATAAAGTGATAGTTTTCGTTTGGAGTTGCTGTTATTGATAATTGAGTTCCCCTTTCATAACTTCCCGATTCAACTGATACATAACCACCTTCTGAATCTATAATGGTAAGTTCAAAGAAAACTTTATTCTCTTCAAAAATTGCTTGTATTGTTTGATTTGAGTTTACTGTAAATTCAAGTGGATTAGATGTTGAACCATTTGACCATTGAACAAAACTGAAACCATTGTTTGGAGTAGCTGTAACTGAAAAGGAAGAACCTTCAATAAATGAACCACCTGATGAACTTACATTACCTCCATTTGAAGATGTAATTTCAATCGTAAATTTTTGAATTTGTTCATCAACTTCATCATTCGAACAACCAAAAATGAATAGAGTAACTAAAAGTGGGAGAATAAGTCTTTTCATCATTTAAGATTTTTTAATAAAATTAAAAATATTTTGATTATCTGATTACGGTAATCAAGAAATCAAGGATTTAGAGTTTACTCCCTAATATCTTTCTGATGTTACCATGAGAAAGGGTATTAACACAAACAAGATCCTTATATATACTGATATAGTAATACAATTAGATTTAACCTCGAGAGTATATCAATACTTCAATCTTCTTCATTTTGATACCCATTCATTAATTAACCACTAATGAGAAATATCGTTTCTTAAACTATCTTCCCACTTTAATAACTCCTCCCTAGTGATGTATTTTGAGTGAGAGGACACTTCTATCATTTTTAATCCTTTATTCCTTCTCCAGTCCTCTATTGTTACTCTATCTACTCCATATAAATCCATTAAGTCTTGTTTACTCATTCTTTCCTTTATCATAATAACTCCTTACTATTTTAGAAGTAGCATTTACTACTTCTTCTCTTGTTTTTAATTGTTCTAATTCACTTCTCTTGCTTTGTATCATATCATTAATATCCATTAAATCTCTAATAAGTTCATCTGGATATAATTTATCTGATATGTTACTCTTGATTTCTTCTTTCATAATTCTTCATATTTTAATTAAATAGTAATAACCTCGTACTTGAAATACTTTATTACTTAATCAGTTCGAGGTTGATACTCTTTTTTCAAACTTTTAAATACTTTAAACACTAATTCAGTTTAAACTAAATACAGTAAACCCCTTTAAGGATTTTTACTCCCTCGAGAATTTAAATTCTACATTTCAACTGACCAGTTCGTTTATAACACCCATATCAGAATTATAGTAAAATCATTTTTGTAACTACCGGTGAAACCTCTT
>Ga0255758_10005648_pt1 | contig 10157 bp, 7 predicted proteins | sample 011ome_24_FD_179958 | JGI IMG/M metagenome (GOLD analysis project Ga0255758, IMG submission 179958) | Coastal salt marsh microbial communities from the Groves Creek Marsh, Skidaway Island, Georgia - 011513CT metaG (version 2) | ecosystem: Environmental > Aquatic > Marine > Intertidal zone > Salt...
GGTCAGTGTAAATGCGCTTATTTATTGTGCCAATTGCATCGCCGAATGAGGTGCCCAGCGCTGCCCCCAGGGCATAGCCGCCTCCAGCTCAAAAGCCAGTTCATAGAGCATACGGTCTTCCCCCGGAGCCGCCATAAAATGACTCCCAATGGGCAGCCCGGTTGTTGAAGAATGGAACAGCGGTACTGACATCGCCGGCGCACCGATACCATTGGCAGCGAGGGTGTAGCCCAAAAGCTGCCGATTTCTCGCCAGCGCATGATCAAAGGGGGTGTCGTGACTGAGATAGCCGAGGAGTGGCGCTTCGACGGGTATCGTGGGTGTTAACCAGACATCAAATTTCTGGAAAAAAGCCGCGAAATCTTGCGTTAACCGCTTAAAGTAAGCGAGCCCGGCATCCCGCGCATCAGCGGGTAAGGTCGCGCCGTAGCGGGCCATGTCGACAGTGGCGCGAGAGAGAATGTTCGCATCTTCAGCCCTTTTCCCTGTTAACGCCTCTACTTGGGTCAATAGCTGCGGCATTGGCGCCAACATGATGCCCTCTGCGGCCGGAAACATTGCGTGCCCATTCACTGGGTTTGCTACTTCAATCACTTCGTGGCCCATCGAAGTGCATAAGGCTATCGTGGCTTGCAGCACTTCTTGAACACTCGCCTCTGGCTTAGCACCAAAGGTGTCCGCTATGGTCACGGCAATGCGAAGTCGGCGTTTAGCGGGGCCCTCGACTAAACCTACCGGAGCATAACCTAATTGGTTGCTGGGGTTTTCAGTGGCAGCAAGTAACGTCGCGCTGTCGCGCACGCTGCGGCTTAAGCACTGATGGGTTCTTAGAAAATAATGGCCACCATCTGCTTCACCAGAGACTTGTCGGTAACGACTCGGTTTCATGCCCAGCACCCCACAACACGACGCGGGAATCCTATTAGATCCACCGCCATCTGTGCCCTGCGCCAGTGGAACATAGCCCGCCGCTACAGCAGCCGCACTGCCGCCGCTGGAACCACCGGCATTGCGCGCTAAATCCCAAGGATTGAGCGTAGGTCCAAAGGTGAGGTTATCGGTAAGTGCGCCTGAGGCGAATTCAGGGGTGTTAGTCATCCCCAAAATACTCAGGCCTGATTGCTCTAGAGCCTCCACATAGGCCACCGAATTCTTAGGTACATTGGTTATATTGAGTCGAGATCCATTGCTGCGTCGCACACCACCCAAATCAATAAGATCTTTTAATAACGTTGGTACCCCAGCAAAAGGGGCATCGGTGGGAATGGTATCGGCACGACTCAACGCGCGCTCGTAGGTACGTGTCGTTAACGCATTGAGCGTCCCATCTAACCGATCGATACGCGCCATAGCCGCTTCAATAAGCTCTCTAGCCGATACTTCTCTCTTGCGAACCAGGGTGGCCAAACCCACGCCATCAAAGGGTAATAGCTCGCGCATGAGATTCGATGGGGTCCGGGAAAACGCTGATGAGGGCGTCAGTAATAGGGCGCCACAGCCGTGAGCCACCGCCTTCACTATGGATCGCCGCTTCAAAAGAGGGGATGCATTTCTCACTTTGTGCACTGGCTTCCCCTGTCGTGAAGTAGACCGAGCTCGACGCAGCAAAAGGCACTATTCAGATGCCCAGTAGAGACTTGACTGGCCATGGTAGCGCTCAATTATTCCCCATGAGTATCTTCAGTAAATCTGATTGATAAATAGATTTTTCGGGTACCGGCTTGCCGTCGCGCTCGAGGTCGGCCTTGGAAAACGCTCCGAGCTCATCAATCAAGTAGGCGTGTGCGCGCGCTAACTTTTGCATTTGATTAAAGTCTACCCCGCCCCAATCCACATCAGCCGTGGAGTGGTAATATTTTCCTGTTTGAATCCAGCCTGTAGAAATAGCATCTAGTGCATTGTAAGGCGGGTGAAATGCTGCCTCGTCAGCGGCAGGATCGATGTATACGAGGTCTCCCATTGCAATCCCGTAATGGCCCGCCGCCTGTTTGAACAAGTCAATCAGTAATGGACTGCGGTTGGTGACTAACAGCATCAATGGATCGGCTATGTTGGATTGTGCGACAAAGGTGCCCTCATCCATAGGCCGCACCATGCCAAGATGTTCCGGACGTAATACCAGCAGCAAATTGTTGGTCATCAACTCCCGATATTTATCAATGAAGGGTAAGGTTCCGCCTACGCCGGGCACTTCGTGATCGCCCTGAAACAGAAAGATGATGCCATGTGTCCGTTCTTCTAGGGGAAGTCCTGCATAGTGACGGGCCAATGCTAAGTTCAAGGCGACCGACGAGCCGTTATCGTGGATACCGTAAAAATAACCATCAACGTGGGTGGGGATGACAATATATTGATCTGATTGGCCGGGTAAAATAGCGTAGGTATTACCGCTCATTCGTTCCGTACCCGACTCCATCCGCCCCTGAACGTTGAGTTTAAGCATCACCGGACGCTCCTCGCTGGCTCTATCGATTAGCTTGCGTAAATAAAGACCTGCGTCGTCACCAATAGACGTCCATGGAACCGCCTCGCCAATGCTATCGCCGCCGCCCGGCGCGCCGACTCGCCCTGCCACTTGCTCTGTATTAGGCACGTCCCACCAGACCACGATACCGGCAGGCTTACCGTAATGTCCTGCAGCTAATCGGGAGTAAGCCGTACGAACACTACTGAGCAATGCGCTAGGCAGGGTTCTACCCCGTACCAGAACAATTTTATTTGTGACGTCTCGACCTTGGAGTTCCGAGGCCGTGCCATCACCGACATAAACCACCGGCGCTTCAAGTCCCTTAGCGGGTGTTAACGCCGAGACAAATGCAGTGATGGGATTCTTAAAGCGATAGCTCTGTCCTTCGGAGAATGTTGGCGCATCGGTAATGGTTAAATCACAAACCGTCGGGCGCCACTGGGGATACTGCGAGGGAAACGGATCATGATAGACCTGCTCTAAACCGAATGATTGGAGCTTTTCAAAAATCCACTGATGGGCCTCGCGCTCATATTGGGTGCCTTGAATCCGTCCCCATAAGATTTCACCGTCTTCTCGGGATCGACTGGCAATTGCCGCCAAAACATTGGCATAGTCTGCAAGCTCCTCGGCAGTAATATCGCCACGAGGGTCGCTAGCGGCTTCAATATAGGCGGGAAGTGGTGCTAGCCCAATGGAAAAAGCATGTTCGCCGCGCTCTCTAGCGACCTTTTCCGCATACTCATCGGGCGGCATAAAGGCGACCTCTGAAAGCATATCGACTAACGCTTGGGGAGATGTGGCAAGGGCTTGCTTGTTATCTGGCTGACTGGCACCAGGACTGTCACTAGCATGCGAGCTCCCAATGACGGACATGAAAAACAATGGAGTAACTAAGCGCGACAAGAGTGGTGTCATCGTAATTTACTCGCAATTGAAATTAATTTGCGCGAAGTCTATCACCACTACCTAAGATTAGCGGGCTCATTATAAGGCTGGAAAGTGTCCAGAAAGTTAGGTCAGTCCAGCCTTCGCTGCCACAGATAATCCGTTCAAAACTGAATATGTCGCAATCAGCTTTTGCCGGATTACTTGGCGTTAGCATGCGGACACTACAAGACTGGGAGCAGGGGCGTGGTGAACCCCAAGTTGTTGGCGGCAATGTCGAGCATTGGACGTCCACTTATTTCGGCGGGATCATGAATTCATCAAAGAAGGCGGCGAGCTCGGCATGGGCCGTCAGCGGCAGCAAAGTCGCGATGTGCTGGTCGGGGCGCACGACGACCATGCAGCCTTGATCGCGATCTATCCCGCGCAAGTCGAACACGTCATTGCCGACCTCGGCATGAAAAACCTTTTCATAGTTTCGCAGACCATATTTTCCACCCGGAGGCCAAAGAAAATCTGGAATGTCCTGAATGGATAGTTCCTGTTGTTGAAAAACACCGTACACATCGATAACCGAATCGATATCGGCTTTTTTTGGGGTGTATCGTAGAACGGGTGATGACGGATCGTTCGCGAGAAACTCAATGAGATTCCCGGAGTCAGAGCTGGGGCTGCAGGGATTCTGACCGCTGCCAAATATGAAGATGCGCCAGCGCCCATCGGCTTTCACTAAATGCCCCAAATGTTGCGGGCGGCCATCCGCAACCCGTACGGCAATGGCAGAGTGGAAACGTTGGCCAATATTGAAGCCGCTGGCCAGCGCTTGATTTTCATGTCCAGTGCAAAGATATGACGGGTAATAGCCAATTCCAGTACCCGCAATAAACCCATTTTGCCGCGCCATGAACTCTTCGATGTCGGTGGTGTTGGTTTTTCGCCCGTCGCTAACCTGCTTTGCTGAGGGACTGGTGGCTACTAGCCGCGACAACTGCCGATCGGCATCGATCAGCTGCTCTGCCACTTTGCGCCGCTCGAGTGAATAGGTTTGCAACAACTTCGGGTGGCTTTTGCCTTGTAGTACCGCCGCCATTTTCCAGCCGAGATTGAAGGTATCAGGTAGCGAGGTATTTAGGCCCCAGCCGCCCTTGGGACTGTGGGTGTGGCAGGCGTCGCCGGCAACGAACGCGCGTGGAATCTGATCCTCTGGCGCGCCGAGAGGCCGGTCGTCAAAGCGCTCGGCCACCCGCTGGCCCACTTCATAAATTGACCACCAAGCAACTTCCTTAACCTCTACGGTAAAGGGGTGATAAATACGCTGCATCTTGGCAATGATGTCTTTTTCGGTGAGCTTGACGCTGGCAGCGCGCTGGCCTTCCTCCAGAATATCCAGCTCCACATACATACGAACCAGGTAGCCGCCCTCACGTGGAATTAGCATGACGGCGCCGTGCTCTTTCGACTGGATGAAACTCTTGACCCGTATGTCAGGGTAATCAGTCACTACAAGAACATCCATGACACCCCAAGCCTTATTGGCGGAGTCTCCTTTGAGCTCGATACCCAGGCTCTTGCGTACCACGCTGCGGGCGCCGTCGGTACCCACTACATAGCGCGCTTTAACGGTCTCCTTTTCTCCGGGTTGATCGTCGTCCAGCCGTTCGAAGGTGGCAGTGATCGGATGCGAATCGAGGTTCTGGGTCAGGCTTTGGTCAATGTCGAGGGTAAGCAGCTTGCGACTGTAATGGGGTTCGAGCCCTGTGACCGAGTGCTTCATGCCATCGAGCAGAAGTTCATGTAGTCGCGCTTGATTAACGATGCCATGGATGAATTCCGATAGGCCGATTCGAGCGTCGGAAATCTTGTGAGTACGTTTGATGTGATCAGGATTGTCAGGGTCCGGCTCCCAAAAGGCATTTTGGCGCAGCTGGTAGGTCTCTTTGACGATCATCTCACTGCTATTAAAGGCTTCCATGATCTCCATGGTCCGGCAGGAGATACCATCGGCTCGTCCGAACAACAGCGGCCCCGGCTCGCGATCTACGATGCAAGTGGAAATATCACAGAACTCAGCTAGCTGCCGAGCCATCGTGAGTCCGGCCGGCCCACAGCCAACGATCAACACATCGACCTCGGTCGGGAGCGGGGTAAGCGGCGGTTTCGGATAGGGTTTTCGGACTTCATCGGGGATTTGGTAGTTGCCGGGTTTGAAGCCATTGCGGTGGTATTGCATGGGGTCACTTTCTCCGATTGAAGCGTTTGTCGATGTTCCGGGCAGAGGGTAAAGATTTCGATGACCTGCTTCCAACCAGTTGGAAAGGCTGCCCAATTCTCATCAGCTGTGCATACTATATACTGACTTAGACCAATACGTAACCTGTTACCCAAATGCGTTAGTTGTAGTGATCAGGATCGGCAACAGTATCAATGCGCGGTAACGCGATGATGATCAGACATGGTGATGATCTTGTAGCCAGACTTAGCTCCATGACCCTGATGAGATTGAACTTCCCCCGTATGACTGACGCTTGCGCACAGCCTCTTTTTCCTAGGGATTGTCGTGTTTGTTTCGCTCAGTATCCCGCCAGCTCATGAGAAGCGCCTCGATCCGCTCAACACTGGCAGTGAGTTTTTCTAAGCTTTGCTCTGATGAGGGCCCCGTTGCAGTAGTAGCTGTCGATCTGGTTTGCTCCGCGACTTTATCCTTTTGTTGAAGGATCGCCTCCCTGAAGCCCTCGGCATCTTCGATGCCCGTGAGTGATACCAGCGCTCCCTCACCGGATTGACCGGCGGTTTCAAAGCTCAACGCTTTAATGCCAAAGAAACGCATGAGAGGGCCTTGGCGCAGGGCCACGTCAGTGATTTTCTCCAGTGGTATGGATTTCTCAACTTTGAATAACACCCCTTTCTTAACGATCAATTTACGCTGACTCAGCGTTGCAGACATGTTGGCAAGCACTGTGTTGATGATTAGGTAGGCGAGGGGAAGTGTCAGAACCAAGAGCGGCAAGCCCACGATGGTTAGGCCGGATACCAACGCCCAAGTGGTTAGCCAGTAGCGTTTCACCGTGGGATCGAATTCAGCCTCGTGTAACGGTAAATCATTCATTGAGTGATCTTCCTAAAGCAATTACGCAACGCCATCTTACAGATTGCTTAAACTCTCGTCCGCATCAAGCTAGGCCTTGACCCAGCCCTTGCTTATGCGGCGTTGATGCACTCAGCAGTAAATAGCTTTCCCCCGCTGGACGAAACCGCGTGCTTTTGTTAAAAGGGTAACGCGTTAACTAAAGCCCCTGGGCTTTAGCTCGCTAGACAAGATGGCTCAATGGAGTTGGATGGGTGAGCCGGAGAAAGTGGATCCAGCGGAAATTCCGTATTTTGACCTACTTGACGATACCGAGGGGTGTGATTTGAAGCCGTCGCAGAAGAGCGCAAATCTTTCCCCGAAATCAATAAACCTATCAAGAGCGCGGTAATTTAGAGATGTCGATGAAACTGGTAAGTTTTGAGCGCAATGGCCACGAGTCCTGGGGCGTGGTGGTTGATGACGGTATTGTCGATCTCGGCGTTCGCGAGGGCGGATCGGTGCTGCAACTGATGCGCGAAGGTCTGAATACCGATCGCCTGGCAGCCATGGTCTCGGGTATGCCCGCAGATTTACCCCTAGACAGCGTGACGCTGTTGCCGCCTGTGGTTCGCGGTGAAAAGATCATTTGTATCGGCGTGAACTACGCCAACCGCAACGCCGAGTACAAAGACAACACCCCTGACCCCGAGTGGCCGAGCATGTTTATGCGCGGGGTTGAGTCCTTCACCGGTAGCAATCGTAATCTTTGGCGGCCGCCAGAGAGCCCTCAGTTAGATTACGAAGGCGAGATTGTGATGATTATCGGCAAGGAGGGGCACCGTATCCCCCAGGAACGCGCAATGGATTACGTCGCCGGATACACGCTTATGAATGAGGGCACTATCCGCGACTGGGTGCGTCACGCTAAGTTCAATGTCACCCAGGGCAAGAATTTTCCCTGCTCGGGCAGTATTGGGCCTTGGATGGTCACCGCGGACGCCGTTGCTGATCACAACAACCTGGCCCTTGAGACCAAGGTCAATGGCGAGGTGCGCCAGAGTGACACCACCGCCAATCTGATGTTTCCCTTTGATTACCTAATCAGTTATCTGTCGATCTTCTACACCCTGAGGCCCGGCGACATCATCTCCACCGGGACGCCCAATGGTGCGGGCGCGCGCTTTGATCCACCTCGATATCTGGCGCCCGGAGATGTAATTGAAGTCAGTTGTCCAGCCATCGGTACACTCATCAACGGCGTCGAAGATGATCCGACCGCCGGGGATGATATGACGCAACAGCTACGAGATAACTGTCAGCGGTGAGTCTTTGGCGTTATTGAGCCTCAGTTCATGCGAACAGGCGTTCAGCGGCAATCTCGCACCCCTGAGCCAGAGATGCCAGTTTGGCAAAGGCCACATCGGGGTCGATGCTAGTGCTGCCCACGTGAACCGAGAACCCGCAATCAACCCCTGCCATTAGTCGCTCTGGGTCAACCACTTGTGCCCACTGGCCCAAGCGTTGAGCCACCAAATCTGGATGCTCAATGTAATTAGACTGTGGCTCAATGACTCCAGGGCAAAGTTTCTTTTGCGCTGGAACTCCAAGTTCCTTGAGCACGGCCCACTCATGGGCATGGCGCGAGTTGGCACCTTCAATCAATATGGTCTGAGGTTTAGCTGACCAGACGATATCAATAATGTCTTTGACGGGAACGTCGTGGTGATGCGGTCCAGGGTAATTACCCCAGCACAGGTGCATGCGCAGCTGCTCTTCCGGTATGTTGCGCACCGCATGATTGAGCGCCGCAACGTTAATAGCAATAGTGTCCTGGAAGGTTTTTAGGTCCATTTTGGCGTAGGCCGAATGGCGTCCCATGGCCAGATCTGGGCAGTCCAACTGGACGGTAGCCCCGGCATTGGCAATGGCCTCGTACTCGTGACGCATGCCCTCAGCAATCGCAAACACATATTCCTCGTGGCTACCGTAATAGTCGTTGCCAAAAAATAAGGAGATCACACCGGGGGATGCTGCACTGGAAAAGATTTGCTCGTGACCTTGTGCTTTTGCCGCCGCAACCAACGCCGTCATGTCATCAATCGCCGCCTGTCCGTTCACGACGGTGATGGCTTCGGTACAGCTTGGCGCCTTGCGCTTTCGTCTGCCGGGGTTGCCCGCCACCATTTCGGCGCTGCGCGGGAAGTCCTGCAGGTCATCAAAGAAGTAGTTTTGGACCGACTCGCCTTTGAACCCAGATAGTCGATCCTGCACGTAGGTGGCGTAGGACGGTTTAGACATCTCGCCGTCGTTGATGACGGAGATGCCAGCATCAATTTGTTTCTTGACTACTTCTGTGATGGCCTCGTCGATGGCCGCATTAAGCGCCGATTGATCAACGGGAATATCGTCCGCGACAGCAAACATTAGCCGCACTAACTTATCGGGACGGGGCAAGCTGCCGGTGTGGGTGCTGGGAATGGTGCGGTGACTCATGACGGTTCCGACGTGTTATCAATGGTGTTGCAAGTCTAACGGGGTTTGCTGGTCAGGCGAGCAGATTTTTCTGCCGTGACTTGCAAAAGTAATTGGTAACGTGTTACACAATAAAAGGCGGGACACCGGGGCGGGAATCGTCGCATCATTGCCAAAACCGGGTGACACAATCTCCGACAACAACAACGTTCAGATAAAACAGATAGCCACAGGGGGCACAACCATGCGCCAGATCCAAAGAAATTCCCTTTATTTTTCAACGACTGCAGCCATAGCGCTGTTAGTCGGAGCGGGCAATGCAAGCGCCAACGTATTAGAGGAGGTCATTGTTACCGCGCAAAAGCGTGAGCAAAACCTGCAGGACGTGGGCGTATCGGTGACCGCTTATGACGGCGCTCAACTCGATGCGTTGGGTTTTGATAACAATGTGGATATCACCCAACAGATTCCAGGCATGCAGTTGAATACGTTTGCCCCAAGCCTTACCACGTTCAACATTCGCGGCGTGTCACAGAACAATTTTACCGATAACCTCGAAGCGCCCATTGCGGTTTACATCGACGACGCCTATGTCTCCAGCATGCAGGCCATCAACGGCCAGATGTTTGACATGGCCCGCGTAGAGGTACTGCGTGGCCCACAGGGAACCTTGTTTGGACGTAATGCAACGGGTGGCCTCGTGCACTATGTGACTAACAAGGCTGTGGACGAAGAGGTCAATGGTTACATCCAGGCCGAGGCCGGCGATTATGGCCGAAAGGCTGTTGAAGGTGCCGTCGGTGGCGCCCTCAGCGACAATCTGCGTATTCGCGTAGCGGGACGTTGGAATGAAATGGACGGCTACATCGAGTCCAAGGTCTATCCGTTTTCTGATGTTGATGCCCCATTTACCGCAGCCGATTTTCCCCCAGCCTCAGGCGTAGATATTGGCGGTATGGACGGCTACTCCGCGCGTCTCTCGCTGCAGTGGGATGTCAGTGAAAATACCTTGGTAGATCTCAGCATTAAGTACAGCAAGGACGACAAGGTCCCAACGGGTGGATACAACTTCCTGCCCTATGGTTCCAACGCAAATGCCTACATTCCCCCCGAGTTCGAAGCATTTGTGACCGACGTTATTGGTGCGCCCGCAGGAGCAACCCCCGACATCTTTTTCTGCGAGAGCCAGATTAACTGCTTTGCGCCGGTTAACGAGGCGGGTCTGGCGATTTTCCAGGGCGATGCAGACAAGCCTTTTGAGCA
>Ga0255758_10005652_pt1 | contig 10148 bp, 8 predicted proteins | sample 011ome_24_FD_179958 | JGI IMG/M metagenome (GOLD analysis project Ga0255758, IMG submission 179958) | Coastal salt marsh microbial communities from the Groves Creek Marsh, Skidaway Island, Georgia - 011513CT metaG (version 2) | ecosystem: Environmental > Aquatic > Marine > Intertidal zone > Salt...
TCTTACGTTTTTAATGTTAAAGTATTCAATTCGCATTAAAGCCATAGCATCTGCATCAACATAAAGTTTTCCCTTGTAATCAGCGCTACCCTTGGGTGAAAAAGAAATAATATAAACAGGAGTATTTCCTGAATAGGTGTAGTCGGTAATCTCAAAGAGGTATTTGGAAGCTTTAGTGAGGATACCCAAATTGAGCTGATCCTGTTCAAACAGCTTAAATTGACTACTTAATATTTCTTTTCTCCTGTTAGAGAAAATTACCTTCTCTAAACTGTCTTTTTGTTTTATAGACAAGGTGTCTTCAGAAGAAAGAACCACATCATTAGCTTCTATTTTTGTGCCTAAAAGTCCAGTACGAATTTTAAAATAGGAGTCGGTTTTAATGTTTTCTTTAAGTATAGTATCAAAGAGTTTTTCAATATTTTCAAAAACAGCCGTTGTTTTCTTATCCTCAAGTTCCAATGCCTTTTCTAAAACTAGTTTATGTTTTTTGTCTTGCATACTTCCATACCAGGAACCCAACACCTCTGTATACCACTCGTTATATTTGGGAACCATGCGCAAAGTACTATCCCAAAAGGCTTGGTTGAATTCGGATATAGATGATTTTTTGATCGTTACATTGAGTTGTTTAAATTGCTGTGATCCCGATTCTCTAAAAAAGAGTTTTTTTTGGGTGTAGCCCAATTCGTATTTTTCAGAAACGTTTTTTTGAATGGCTTTAATAATTTGATCTGCTTCAATGTTTTTATTGGACAAGACAATGGAGTTTAAAGTAATGGATTGGGAGGGAAGGTAGATTACACTGTCTTTTATTTGTTCTAAGGGATAGCCTATAGTTTTATATCCCATACAAGAAAAAAATAAGGAGTCTGATTCTAAATGTAACGAATCGTATTGCATTCGAAAGAAGCCTTCTTCGTTGGTAATAACTCCTTTTCCATTTTTAAAATAAACACTAGCAAAGGGTATGGCTTCAAGGTTTAGGCTGTCAACCACTCTAGCATTAATATCTTGACCGCATAGCGATTGGGTAATTGAAGTAAAAAAGAGTACTAAAAAAAAACTATTTTTTTTCATTAAAAAAAGGTACTGGTTTTAAAATGAAGGAGGACTGGTATTTAAAATTTTAATATTTTTTTAAAGCTGCTCCTGTAAATATTTAATCTCATCACGGTATTTTGCAGCTTCAATAAAGTCCAAAGATTTCGCAGCAGCTTCCATTGCTTTTCGCGTTTCGCGTATTTTCTTTTCTATTTCAGGTTTGGTCAGGTAACGGTTTTCAGCCTCTGCGACTTTGCGTTCTTCACGTTCTTGTGCTAGAGTAGCTATGGAGTTTTTTGCCAAAGCACTATCCAAAGATTTATTTAATGCCTTGGGGATGATATTGTTTTTTTTGTTGTATGCATTCTGTTTTTCTCTTCGATAATTTGTTTCATCGATTGTTTTTTGCATGCTTTTAGTAATGACATCTGCATACATAATGGCTTTACCATTTACATTTCTTGCTGCACGTCCTACAGTTTGTGTTAAAGAGCGATTGGATCGTAAAAACCCTTCTTTATCCGCATCAAGTATGGCTACTAGAGAAACTTCAGGTAAATCCAAGCCTTCTCGAAGGAGGTTCACACCAATCAGTACATCAAAAAGACCCTTTCTGAGATCTTGCATAATTTCAACCCGCTCTAAGGTGTCTACATCACTGTGAATGTACCGACAGCGTATTTGAGCCCTACTTAAGTATTGGGTAAGTTCTTCCGCCATTCTTTTGGTAAGGGTGGTGACTAATGTGCGTTCGTCCTTTTCTGTTCGAGTTTGTATTTCTTCGATTAAGTCGTCAATTTGATCTTGACTCGGACGAACCTCAATAACAGGGTCCAGTAGTCCCGTGGGTCGAATGATTTGCTCAACAAAAGCACCTTCTGTTTTTTCCAGCTCATAATCTGCAGGTGTAGCACTTACATACAAGACCTGATTTTGAAGTGCTTCAAATTCTTCAAATTTCAAGGGTCTATTGTCCATAGCTGCAGGAAGTCTAAAACCGTATTCGACTAAATTTTCTTTTCTGCTGCGGTCGCCTCCGTACATGGCATGTACCTGAGAAATGGTCACATGGCTTTCGTCTACAATCATCAAATAATCTTTCGGAAAATAATCCAGTAAGCAGAAAGGGCGTGTGCCAGGTGCTCTACCATCCAAATAGCGAGAATAATTCTCTATTCCAGAGCAGTAGCCTAATTCACGTATCATTTCAAGGTCAAATTCAGTTCGTTCTTCCAAGCGTTTTGCTTCCAAATACTTACCTATTTCTTTAAAATAATCAACCTGCTTGACTAGATCCTCTTGAATTTGTAGGATCGCATTTTGAAGAAGTTCTGGAGAGGTTACAAAGATATTTGCAGGATAGATGTTTACTTTGTCGTACTGTTCCATTTTCTGATTGGAAATGGGGTCAAATGCTTCGATGAGTTCAATTTCATCTCCAAAAAAATGAATTTTAAAGGCGACATCAGCATATCCTGGAAAAATATCAATTACATCTCCCAGTACTCTAAAATTTCCCCGATTAAACTCAGCAGTAGTTCGTGAATACAAACTTTGTACTAAACGGTGCATGAGCTTTGTTCTTGGGAGCATACTGTCGCGTTCCAATTCGATGACATTTTTTTCAAATTCTGCTGGATTACCAATTCCGTATAAACAAGATACAGAAGCTACTACAAGTACATCTCTTCGTCCAGAAAGTAGGGAGGAGGTAGTGCTGAGTCTAAGTTTTTCAATTTCCTCATTGATCGACAAATCTTTTTCGATGTAGGTTCCTGTGGTTGGAATGTAGGCTTCTGGCTGGTAGTAGTCGTAGTAAGACACGAAATATTCCACAGCATTATTTGGAAAAAATTGTTTGAATTCTGAATACAGCTGCGCAGCAAGGGTTTTATTATGTGCTAGAACTAAAGTAGGGCGTTGAAGTTCAGCTACCGCATTGGCCATGGTAAAGGTTTTTCCAGATCCGGTAACACCTTGTAAGGTGACATAAGGGTCTCCTTGTTTAAACTGTGAGACAATTTCAGCAATAGCCTTCGGCTGATCTCCTGTGGGTATAAAATCGGAAACTATTTGAAATTCCATAGCGCTGAATGAAGAAGTAAAAGTACAAAATAGGAAAGTCAGGATAGGTAAAGATCTATCACAAATCTCTTTTTTTCAAAAGGAGGTAGGACCACCATAGAAATAAAACTGACCAGAGTACGACAATAAGAAGACCTAAAAAGGACACACTGTAGTCTTTCTCAAAGCCATCTCCAATCTGATTTGCTATGTTTTGTATTGCAGAGAGCCTTGAAAAGGGCTCTTTAATAAGATTGCTCATTGCGTTGAGTGGGAAAAATTGGAACAGTTGTTCAGCGCTCAGACTCGGGATAAGGTCCGACAATTTCCATTTCATCAAACCATATAAAATTCCCTCGACCACTTGCCATAAAGCAAGGAAACCCATTGCAAAAGCAGAGCGTTTGATCAAAATCCCTAAAAACAAGCAAAAACTAAAGAAACCGAAAAGTTTAACCGCATAGGCTAACAGGTATTCCAGATCGGAAAAAATGATTTGGAACTCATTGTAATCCGAGTAGAGCCCACCAAGTATCAGTGAAATGATGAAAACCAATAGCGTAGAAACTCCTACAAAAGCTAGTATGGCATAAATTTTTGAGCGTAAAAACTCCCCTTTACTCAAACCATCGATCAGATTTTGTTTCAAGGTTTTATAGGAATATTCATTGCCTACCATTGCCACGATGATGATGGCAAAAAAGAGTTTCAGCAATCCAATCACAAAGGTGTTAAAATGCCAGATGTAGGGAAAATTAAAGATGCCCTGGTCTGCTAGATAAAAGTTAATGGGGCCAACTTCAACTTTTATAGTGCTTAAAATAGCCACACTAAAAATCAGTATGAAGTAGCTAAAAATGAGAACTTTTGAAATGTTGCTGTGCCAAAGTTTGTGCAATTCGATTGAAAGTAGGCGCATCTTATTGGGTTAGTGTTAAAAATTGTGTTTCCAGAGAGTGATGCTTTTTAACGAAATGAGTAATCACAAGTTCAGCAGCTATAAGTTCTCTAAAGAGCTTCTCCTCACTCAGTTCCTTCTTTAGGGTGACAATAAATAACTGTTGTTCTTTTTGGACTTCTTTGACCTGATCAAGGGTCATTAGTTTTTCTTTTAATGTTTTTGGGTCAGTTGCATTTATTTCAAAATACCCAAATGAATTTGTGATTGTATCCAAAGGTCCTTGATAGTATTTTACTCCCTTTTTCAGAACAATTACTTCATCACATACCTTTTCCACTTCGTCCAGTAGGTGGGAGGCCAACAATATGGTAGTTCCCATTTTGGCTATAGTATTGATGAGTCTCCTGATTTGGTTAATGCCTTCAGGGTCCAAACCATTGGTGGGTTCATCTAAGATGAGCAGGTCAGGGTTGTTTAGCAATGCTGCAGCGATGGCAAGTCGTTGTTTCATTCCTAGGGAATAGGTACTGAATTTACTGTTTCTTCGTTCCCAGAGCCCAACCAAAGTCAATTTTTCTTCAATAGCATCAAAGGGACACTCTTTAATTTTACAGATCAGCTTTAGGTTTTCTAAGGCGGTCATGTAAGGATAGAAGTTAGGCCGTTCTATTATAGCACCTATCTTCTTTAATGCCATATGGGTGCTGATGGTACCTTGATACCATTCAAAACTGCCCCCACTGGGATTGATTACGTTTAAAATCATGCCCAAAGTAGTTGATTTTCCACTGCCATTGGGTCCCAAAAGACCATAGACTTTACCTTTCTTAATACTAAGGGAAAGTTGATCTACCGCTTTAATTGCACCAAAGTTTTTGCTCAGCTGATTCAGTTGAAGGAGGGTCTCAGACATAATAATATAACGACTGTGGTGCTATTTTGTTACATAAAAGATAAGTACATTTGAAAAAATGAGGGTATGGAAGAAAAATTAATTTCCCAAAAAAAGCCTTTTTATCCCATAAAAAAAGAATTGGCCATCTATTTAAAGTCCTACGACCGATGGGTGGATACCCCAATTTATTACTCCGACCTCCTTCGTTTTTCAGGTTCTGTTGTTGTTTATGATAAAAACGATCAAGACACCCTTTGGGTAAGTGTATACTACTCAGATACGGAACGTCGTGAAATTGATTACAATCTAAAAAAAATCTATACGCTGTTGCATTCTGATGGTAATGAGTCTGGTATCCAATATTTGAATGTCGATGCTATCGACTATTGTACTTTTGGTAACTCAAAGCCTTTCCGAATTAAGATTCGCAATATATTAAATGACAATTTCACCTATTATTACATCAAACAAACAGATGCTTCACGTATTTACGGGTTAGAATATGAACATATGCTGTCTCCTTATAATTTAAATTATTTGGTAAACCACAACACCCTTATCGAAGAACATATTGCGGGCATACCGGGAGATACATTCATTAAGGAATTCCTACCCCAATGTAATGCTTCTGAAAAAGCCCAAATCGCTAAGGAATATGTCAAGTTTAATGAGCGTAGCATGATAAGGTTGCTAGGTGATATGCGGGCCTATAACTATGTAGTTGTTCCCACGCATGATTTTGATCATGTGGTTTATAAAATCAGGCCTATTGATTTTGATCAGCAGTCTTTTGAAGGAAAGCTTTCTGTTTATCGCCCTCAATTTTTTAAAGAAAATCTTCCAATTATGGATTTGGTTCGAGGTAAACTCACACACGATTCCATTATACAGTATAAAATTGAAGAACGATCCATAGTAGCACGTCGTATCATCAGTTCTGGAAATCGTTTGAGTGCAATCTTAGACATCATGAAAGACGATGTAATCACATCTGAAGTAAATTTAAAAAGACTTAAAAAAGAAATTTACAATTTCACTAAAGACCAAGCCTTTTTAGAAAGTAACTCTATGGGGGATGTGATGCGTGCTGCCTTAAATTTTGTTCGTTTTAATTATGAGAAAGTGAATATGCATGATTTCTTTTAATAGAAATCACTATCGTCATACTCCAAAAGATCGTCGTCCTCTTCTTCGTCAAAATCCTCTTTTTCAACATCAAAAGAATCCGTTTCTTCTACATCAAATATTTTTTCTGGAGCTTCTTCAGGCACCTCACCTTCACTGTGAATTAGGTTAGGATAACTCAGTCCAGAAATTTTTTCTCCTATTTCTTTAAGCTCCACAAAAAAGGTCCACAGATTGAGAAAATCATAGATGTATATCAGATGGGGGTCAGACAGTGTAAAAATTTTATGGAGTGGTTCTTCGCTTTTACTCGGCACATCATTCATTGTCTCAAGGGGAAGTTCCTCTCCTTGGGTCCACTTTTCATCAGACTTATAAAAAGAGGCCATTTCATTACCTAGAAACCCAAAGGATTGAATGATGCTGTGATGGAGATCCTCTAAAGTAGCGTCTTCTTCGATTTCAATATCGCGGAGCACATCTTCAGTAACATCTAATATTATTCGAATTCTGTAAATCATCTTTGTTTTATTAAACGAATCATAAAAAAGCTTTGTGCTCCAAACAGAAGGGAAGCCAAAATCAAATGTAAAGGTTGAGAAGAAAATGGAAAATCAAAATAGTACATTACAATTCCTGTCACAACCTCTAAACCGATTAAAATTAGCACAAATTTAAATACAAGTGGCAGTTGTTTGTTTTGGAACAGTTGATAGGCAATCAGCCCATGAACAGCGATTACAAGAAGTGAAAAACTGCGGTGAAAATAGAAGATAAATGGTGGAGAAGACAACCACTGTGATGCTACTTCTAACCCCCAATATTTCATTTGCTCATCGACAAATTGACGTACTTGTGTTCCCATTCCAATTTGAACCAAAGTAAGGAAAAGACCAACTGCTACAGCGACTTTTAGAGTGTAGTTGCTTTTTATTGGCTTTATGATAGTAAGATTGCGTTCCAAAAGGAATATGAGTAATAATACCAGAAGTAGAGCCATGATCATATGAAGGGTTATTTTATATGGCAGTAGGTTTGAATCAACTACCGTTTTACCCAGCCAAGCTTGAAATCCCATACCCAAAACGATGAGAAAAGAAACTACACTTAATAAACGATCTTTTTTTAATTTGAAAAGTGAGAAAACAAAAAGAAGTAGCGTGGCCAGTCCTGCAAGTGCACCTAATAGGCGGTTTAGAAATTCTATCCATGTGTGGATGGGATTAAAAATAGCGTAATCGTGTTTGGTGTAGGGTTCCCAGTTTTCTTCTGTGAAGTTTTTTTCGGTTGTAAAATCTCTGGGTGCGACCCTAAGACTTTCTTCTACAATTATTACCTCTCCTTTTTTATATGTGTGCTCAGGCTTCCATTCGAGCTGGGAGCGTTCTGTAGGAGGGATGATATAACCAAAACACTTTGGCCAATCTGGGCATCCCATGCCGCTGCCTGTCATGCGCACAATGGAACCCGCAGCGATCACAAGATAAACTAAAACTAAGCTTGCAATCAGAAAAAAGCTATAAGGTTTATTCATGAGCTTTTAATCCTAATTTTTTTCCTTCTTCTTTCATTCTTTCGTAGGCCGCTTCAAATTCATTTGGAATTTCTCCTTCTAGGATGGCTTCTTTTATAGCTTCTTTAATGACTCCAATTTCCTTTGAAGGTCTTATGCCAAAAAAGGTCATGATTTCTTCACCACTTACTGGAGGTTGAAAGTTTCTAAGGTGATCTTTTTCTTCGACCTCTACTATTTTTTCACGTACAATTTTAAAATTATTGTGGTATCGTTCAAACCGTTTTGGGTTTTTGGTCGTGATATCCGCCTCACAAAGGGTGATTAGATCATCGATATGGGGACCTGCATCATACACCAATCTTCTCACAGCAGAATCTGTCACGTGATCTTCTGAGATGATTATAGGTCGCGAACTCATGAAAACCATTTTTTGAACGTATTTTAATTTTTCATTCAGTGGCATTTTAAGCCTTTTGAAGATTTTATAAATCATTTTAGCTCCAACAAACTCATGATTGTGGAAAGTCCATCCTGTTGATGGCTTGAATTTTTTTGTAGGGGCTTTTCCTATATCGTGAAATAATGCGGCCCAGCGCAACCAAATATTTTCACTCTTTTCACTGAGATTATCAACAACTTCTAGGGTGTGGTAAAAGTTATCTTTGTGACTTTGACCTTCAATTTCCTCTACCCCTTTAAGAGCAATCAGCTCCGGAATAATACGTTCCAAAAGACAAGTTTGATCCAAAAGTATAAAACCTAATGAAGGTTTTTTAGAAGCAAGTATTTTGGAAAGTTCTTCCACTATGCGCTCTTTGGTAATGATGTCGATACGCCCAGCATTTTTTTCTATTGCTTTTAGCGAGTGAGGTTCAATTTTAAAATCCAGCTGGGTAGCAAAACGTATGGCACGAAGCATTCGCAACGGATCGTCAGAGTAGGTAATGTCTGGATCTAAAGGTGTTTTTAGTCTTTTTTCTTTGAGGTCTCGAATACCATTAAAAGGATCTAAAAGGGCTCCAAAGTTTTCTTCATTCAAACTCAATGCTAAAGCATTTACCGTAAAGTCTCTTCTTTCTTGATCGTCTTTTAATGTGCCTGGGGCGACAATAGGGTTCCTGCTTTCCTTAGAGTAGGACTCTTTTCGGGCACCGACAAATTCAATATCGATTCCTTTCCAGTGGATCATTGCTGTACCATAGGTTTTGAATATTTGAACTTCTTTAGCTCCTTTTAATTTTTTTTGGACTGCTTGTGCAAGTTCAATTCCAGATCCAATTACAACCAGGTCAATGTCTTTTTGTACTCCTCTCCCCAGGAGGTGATCCCTTACAAAACCACCAATAACATAGGTTTCAAGATGGAGTTCTTGTGCACAGTCCCTTAGTACTTTGAAAAGTGGAGAATTTAGCGTGTTTGTAAAATCGTTTTGTAGGTACACTTCAGTCCTGTTGTAAAATATTTATTAGCTCACTTAGAGGTATTCAATTTTTATACTGCTACGTCATGGGTGCGAAGGGCATCATTCAAGGAGGTTTTTTTATCGGTGCTTTCTTTTCTTTTTCCTATGATTAGTGCGCAAGGAACCTGATAGGACCCAGAAGAAAACTCTTTGGTGTAACTGCCTGGTATGACAACGGATCGTGCAGGAACAATTCCTTTATATTCTATCGGCTCTTTACCCGTAACATCGATGATTTTAGTAGAAGCAGTCAATACGACATTGGCTCCTAAGACCGCTTCTGTACAAACACGTACCCCTTCTACAACAATACTTCTCGATCCTAAAAAAGCATTGTCCTCAATGATTACAGGTGCAGCTTGAAGTGGCTCTAAAACCCCTCCAATTCCAACCCCTCCACTGAGGTGAACGTTTTTACCTATTTGAGCACAACTACCTACAGTAGCCCAGGTATCTACCATGGTACCTTCATCTACATAAGCTCCAATATTCACAAAGCTGGGCATCATGATCACTCCTTTTGAAATATAGGCACCTTTTCTTGCAACCGCGTGAGGGACAACGCGTATTCCCTTTTCTTGGTAGCCCTTTTTTAGTGGTATTTTATCGTAAAATTCTAATGGTCCCGCTTCAAATGTTTCCATTTTTTGAATGGGGAAATACAAAACAACTGCTTTTTTTATCCATTCATTTACTGTCCAGTTTGAACCATTGGGTTCCGCTACTCGAAGCAGCCCTCCGTCCAACTGGTCAATTACTTTTCTGATGGTTTCTTGTGTCTCAGGGTTTTCGAGTAAGGATCGATTTTCCCATGCAGCTTCTATGATTTCTCGCATTTTTTAAATTTTGTCAAAGGTAAAGAATTCGTGACGAATCGAATTAAGCAGATCGGTTTGAAAACGGTATATTTGCAAAAAAATATTCATGGGGAGTTTAGTGGGTATCGATTATGGAGAAAAACGGACAGGTCTGGCCTGTACGGATCCCAATCAACTCATTGCAAGTGGACTCAAAAACCTACCTACTGTAGAAGTGATTTCATTTTTGAAAGACTACTGTAATGAAGAAAAAGTAGATGCTTTTATCGTTGGGAAACCCTTGCAAAAAGATGGAACTCCTTCCTCTTTAGAAGATCAAATTC
>Ga0255758_10005663_pt1 | contig 10131 bp, 9 predicted proteins | sample 011ome_24_FD_179958 | JGI IMG/M metagenome (GOLD analysis project Ga0255758, IMG submission 179958) | Coastal salt marsh microbial communities from the Groves Creek Marsh, Skidaway Island, Georgia - 011513CT metaG (version 2) | ecosystem: Environmental > Aquatic > Marine > Intertidal zone > Salt...
GATAAGCGATGAGATGTTTTTCTTAAACAAAAAATTCTATGAGCCTATTTTAGCGAATGCTATTGATGCAGATTATGGGTTCAATATGTGGACCTACTCACGAATTGATACTGTCCGCTCTGACTACCTGGAGCTCTTTAAAAGAGCTGGGGTTGGTTGGTTGGCTCTAGGGGTCGAGGCCGGCAATCAAAGTGTCAGGCAGGAGGTCTCCAAAGGCTCCTTCAAAGACGTGAATATCCGCGATATTTGCGATTCAGTTAGGCAATCTGACATTAGTGTGATTTCAAATTACATTTTTGGGTTTCCAGATGATGACATGAAGACTATGACCGAGACTCTTGACTTAGCACTCGAGTTGAATACGGAAATGGCTAATTTTTATCCATGCCAGGCGCTCCCGGGCTCCCCAATGTACCAGTATGCAAAGCGTGTTGGATGGGAGCTTCCTGCAACTTACGCTGAGTATGGCTTTTTAAGTTATGAATCGAAACCTCTTCCGACAAAACACCTCAGTGCTTCCGAAGTTCTGAGGTTTCGAGATGATGCTTGGCAAAAATATTTCACAAATCCTGACTATTTAAGTTTGGTTGAGTTTAGGTTTGGGTTACAAGAGCGACAAAATGTAGAAGATATGACGAAGATCAGACTACGTCGACGCCTATTGGAGGAGACCTAATGATCCTTACGCGGACCCCCTTTAGGGTCTCGTTTTTTGGGGGAGGCACTGATTACCCGACTTGGTATATGGCTCACGGCGGAGCCTTTTTATCAATGGCGATCAATAAGTATTGTTACATTTCGATGCGGCGGCTTCCGCCATTCTTTGAGCACTCCCATCGCATTGTTTATTCGCTTGTCGAAAACGTTAAATCTATTGATCAGATAAAACATCCGGTCGTCCGCGAGGTGTTGAAATGGAAGGGTGAGACACGAGGTTTAGAGATTCATCACGATGGTGATCTTCCTGCTAGGTCGGGTCTCGGTTCATCCTCATCCTTTTCAGTTGGTTTTATCAAGGCACTTTATGCATTCCGTGGTCAGTTAATTGATAAGAAAGAGCTCGCCTCGCAGGCCATCTACACAGAACGGGATCTGTTACAGGAAACGGTCGGCATACAAGATCAAATCGCGGCCGCCTTTGGTGGGTTGAATTGGGTAGAGATCGAGATGAACGGCGACTACCGAGTAAATCCGCTCATCCTTACAAAAAAAATTCAGGCCGCATTTGAATCCCATCTGTTGCTCTGTTTCACAGGATTATCTCGGTTTGCTTCCGAGGTAGCTGAACAGAAGGTCGCGAACCTCATTAATCGGCAGCATGAGTTGAAAGAGATGCAGAGCATGGTCGTGGCGGGCGCTGAGCTTCTCATTGGTGGTGATTTTGAAGGCTTCGGCAGGCTTCTTGATGAGTCTTGGCAGTTAAAACGATCCCTCGCTCACTCAGTCTCCAACGACACCATTGATGACTTCTATAACATTGCCAAAATAAACGGTGCATGGGGAGGAAAGTTGTTAGGAGCTGGTGGTGGTGGCTTCATGCTATTTATAGCCCCTCCTTCGGCACAACTGAGGATAAAACAAGCGCTCCCTGAGGCCATTTTTGTCCCGATATCAATGGACTCAGATGGGTCGAGGGTGGCTATGTATCAGCCAGATGAGGTGGAATGAGATGAGAGCATTGATATTTGGCGGATCAGGTTTGATTGGTTCAGCGGTCGTCAGATTTTTCAACACTTGCGGTGTGGATGTTTTTGCTCCGTCTCGCGAGGAGTGTGACGTGTCTTGCCCAAAACAGGTGTCTGAGACGGTTGAGCGCTTTCAGCCTTCTGTGGTGGTCATGGCGAATGGTCTGACCGGGGGTCTTCAGGAGAATCTAGACCGTCCTGCGTCCCTATTTCTCGATAATCTGGAGCAGATTACTGGCTCGTTTCGTGCTCTCGTAGATACGTCAGTCAAAAAGGTTATATTTTTTGGATCGTCGTGTATGTATCCCATGGATGCTCAGCAACCCTACGTTGAATCAAGCCTCTTTGCTGGGTCACCAGAAAAGACGAGCCTGTCTTACGCCATAACTAAAATGGCTGGTATACAAGGTTGTTTGGCAATGAACCAGCAATATCAAGGATTACAGTTTATACCTGTGATTCCTAACTCAGTTTTTGGGCCCGGGGATAACTTTAGGGAAACTGGATCTCATGTACTGGCGGCTATGGTGCGGCGGATGCACGAAGCAAAAGCTGACCATGCTAAGGCGGTTACGATTTGGGGATCAGGCAAGCCTTTTCGAGAGTTTATTTATTGTGAGGATCTTGCCTCAGCAGTCTATACATTGGTGAATCAGGAAAACCTACCTCGTGACCGGCCATTTAATGTTGGATCAGGTCACGAAATATCAATTTATGATCTCGCATATTTGATAGCTGAGGTTGTTGGCTTTGAGGGTAGCGTTATTACAAACCCGGAAAAGCCAGATGGGGCCGGACGAAAGCTTCTTGATTCGAGTTTTGTGAAGGCATTAGGTTGGGAGCCTTCCTCTGATCTCCGAGGTCAAATTGAGCAGACTTACAGGTGGTTTCTCGCCAACGAGGTGAGCTTGTGTTGAGACAAAAAGCTGACTGGGTTCGGCGTAAGTTACTCTGGTTGAACCAACTTGCACCTGAAACAAGGGTGGCAAGTTCTTTATCAGCCGTAGAGATTTTCACGGCACTTTATTACGGCGATGTTCTCTGTTTTGATGCAAACAACCCGCTTTCAGACGAACGAGATCGCTGCATCATAAGCAAAGGGCATGGCTCGATTTGCATGTATCCAATTTTGGCAGATCTTGGGTTCTTTGCCAAAGAAGAGCTCACAAAGATTTGCCAAGAGGACAGCTTTTTAGGAGGAATACCTGACCCTGTTATTCCGGGTTACGAGACCATGAACGGATCGTTAGGGCACGGAATTGGGGTCGCGTGTGGTATGGCTCTCGCTCTCAAAAAACGTGGAAGTCATCGGTCTGTGTTTGTAGTTTGCGGCGACGGTGAACTCCACGAAGGATCAAATTGGGAGGCAATCATGTTCGCCTCTCACCATGAGCTTGATAACCTGAATGTGATTATAGATAACAATTCTATTTGCATGCTTGGATATACAGATGATGTTCTTTCCCACGATGGTTTTTCGGAACGATTCCGTGCTTTTGGTTGGTCGGTTTATGGAGTCAATGGACACGATGTCGATCAATTGGCAACAACTCTTAGCCGAATGAAACAGTCGAAAGGAGCCAAACCCAAGTTATTAGTAGCAGACACTGTTAAGGGCCGCGGGGTCTCGAATCTCGAGAACCAGCCTCTTAGTCATGTCTTTGCTGCCGATCAAAACGAAGTCTCCGAACTGCTTGGGGGGTGGGAAGATGATTAAAGCTACATCGATGCGTGACGCTTTTTTGGAGACTCTTCACGCGAGGATGCTGGTAGATGACACCATTATTCTGCTAAGCGCCGACTTCGGTTCTCCAGTACTGGATAAAATTAGACGTGATCGACCCCACCAATTTGTAAATGTCGGCATCGCTGAACAGAATCTGGTTAATGTGGCGACCGGTCTAGGTCTTGAGGGTTACAAGGTATTTTGTTACGCCATCGCCCCTTTCATTACAATGCGTTGTTTCGAGCAAATCCGTGTGAATCTTGCTCTTCTTTCCCAGGTTCGTGAGTTAAACGTTAACCTGATTGGAGTAGGCGCTGGGTATTCCTACGTTGTCTCTGGTCCAACCCATCAGTGCTATGAAGATCTATCAATCATGCGATCCTTGCCAAGCCTCCGTATTATTTCACCATCCGACGAGATCGGAGCAACCGAGATTGTGAATTATGCCCTCACACACACAGGCCCGAAATATGTCCGCTTTGATGCACAGCCTTTGCCGATTCTATCCAACAAAAAATCTGTAACTAATGGGTATCGGATTCTTAAAAATGGGTGTGATATTACAATCGTAGCCACTGGGTTTATGACTCATACGGCGATCAAGGTAAGTTCTCGATTGATGAACGAATTAGGTGTCGAGTCGCAGATCATTGACCTAAGCAGGCTAGATGGAGATGTAGAGCTTCAGGCTGCATTAGAGAGTTCATACGTTGTGACTCTCGAAGAGGCATTTGCAGAACGTGGCGGCCTGGACTCATTCGTGCGCTCAAGGGTATCAAATTCTGTATCTATCTTGGGCATAGGAGTCCGCCCAGCTTACGAATTTGCTCTGGGCTCCCGTGAGCATCTGCACGAGCGTGTTGGAATTGGTGAAGTTGCCGTTTTTGAAAAGATAATGAACTGGTTGAATTGAACGATGTCGTTTCCTTTAATGAAAAATAATATCTCGAGAGAGGACCTAGATCTCGTTATTGAGCTGCTTAAACGCGACGATCCTATTTTGACTAATGGCCCAAAGGTAAAAGAATTTGAGAGGGCTTGGTCCGAGTGGTTGGGCGTTAAGTATTCGACATTTGTCAGCTCAGGTGCGGCTTCGAATTTCATCACTCTTCAGATTCTTAAGCAAAGTTATCCAGATGGTGGCGAGGTTATTATTCCTCCCCTGACCTGGGTGTCAGACGTATCCTCTGTGATACACCACGGGTTTACTCCAGTTTTTGTAGATATCAATCCAAAAACACTATCGATGTCTACGGATGCTGTCCTCAAGGCGATTACTCCGATGACGCGAGCCGTTTTCATAACGCACGCTCAGGGTTTCAATGGACTGACAGATAAATTGATCAGAGAGCTGTCATCGAAGAATATTCTGTTGATTGAAGATGTCTGTGAATCTCATGGCGCCACTCACAGAGGTCGCAAGCTCGGGACGTTCGGAAACATCTCGAACTTTTCTTTTTTTTATGCGCATCATATGTCAACCATTGAAGGTGGCATGATATGTACCGACGATCCTAAGGTATATGAGTGGGCGAGAATGCTTCGTTCACATGGGATGGTTCGCGAATCCTCATCAGAAACTTTAAAAGATGACTACGCTGGAAGGCATCCAGACTTAAATCCTGATTTTATTTTTGCAGCTCCGGCGTTCAATTTTCGTAACACCGAAATAGGAGCAACTATTGGGCTTTCTCAACTTTCGCGTCTTGATCGAAACAATGAGGCTCGGACTAGAAATTTCATCCGTTTATTAGATCAGTTGGATACATCGATTTTTTATACCGACTTTGAGCGCGAAGGATCGTGTAACTATGCTCATCAAATAGTGCTCAAACTTGATAAAAGCTACTTGGTAGAGAAATTGATAAAAATCATGAGATCCAATGACATTGAATTTCGTCGAGGGAGTGCTGGCGGAGGAAATCAACTTCGACAGCCATATCTCAGACCGTTTCTTCCAGAAAACTATTGGGAAAAATTTCCCGTTACTGAACACATACACCAATTCGGTTTTTACATTGGAAATTATCCTTCTATGAGTATCTGCCAAATAGACCGTCTGGCTGAAATTTTAAACGAGGTCTCTAAATGAGCACTTTGGCTTTTCTTGTTGGAGGGCTGGGAACCCGATTAAGATCGGTTGTGCGAGATGTACCTAAGCCAATGGCACTAATCGATGGGTTACCATTTTTAGAACACTTACTGAGAGGATGGATAGGAACGGATCTAGCTCCGGAACAGTTGATTCTTTCGGTAGGTTATAAAGAGCATGTCATAAAGGATTACTTTGGGGAATCGTTCTACAATATTCCGATACGCTACTTATCTGAAAAAACACCGCTAGGCACAGGTGGAGCGATTAAAGGAATAGCTCGTGCGACAACAACAGATGAATTGATTGTTGTGAATGGTGATACTTGGTTTCTACCACCCGCCTCTTGGCCGCGTGCACAGCGCTCGCAGAAAGTAATCGAGATTCTTTTAAAAAAAGTTGGTGATCCGGACCGGTATGGTGTCATCGAGTTAGACGCTGCCTCTAGGATCAAATCGATAGAGACAAAATATAACTCGGGATCTGGGCTAGTGAACGGTGGTGTGTACTGGTTAAACAAAGGCTTAATCAGTGAGTTGGCGAAGAGTTCGAAAGATTGTAAAGAATCGTTTGAAGAAGATACGCTGCCGGCCCTGATTAGATCAGACTCAATCGATGTATATGGCTACATTGGGTCAAATGATTTCTTAGACATCGGCGTTCCGGAAGATTATCAGAGGGCGGCTAGTTTTCTTGCCAAGCAGCGGTTTAGCCACGAAAGAGGAGTCCATTGATGCAAATTTTAGTAACTGGTGGAGCAGGTTACCTTGGATCTACCCTAGTTCCTGAGTTATTGGCTGCAAATCATGAGGTAACGATTGCTGATAACTTTATGTATGGCCAGACGTCGTTAAATCATATCTGTAACCATCCAAAACTCACTATATTGAATCAGGATGTCAGGCGAAAAGACGTCATGACCAACTTGATGAAAAATGCCGATGCAATAATTCCTTTGGCTGCGTTTGTGGGTGCTCCCTTGTGCTCGAAAGATCCATTTGGCGCGACGGCTATAAATCATGATGCAATGATGATGATGCTCTCCAAAAAGTCTAGGGATCAATGGGTCTTGATGCCCACAACTAATAGTGCGTATGGAACTGGCGACGATAATAATTTTTGCACCGAGGAATCGTCTCTCAACCCAATTTCTGATTACGCTATCGAGAAAGTGAGGGTGGAAGAAGCTCTGATGAATCTCGATAACGTTATCAGCTATAGATTGGCGACAGTTTTTGGCATGTCACCTCGGATGAGATTAGATCTTCTTGTCAACGACTTCGCTTATCGAGCGATCACCGACGGATTCATTGTTCTATTCGAGTCGCATTTCAAAAGAAACTACATCCACGTAAGGGATGTTGCTGGAGCTTTTGTGCACGGCTTACAGAACTTCGCGATAATGAAAGATGAAATTTTTAATGTTGGCCTTTCATCTGCCAACCTTTCAAAAAAAGAACTGTGTGACAAGATCAAAAAACAAGTTCCAGATGTCGCCATCATTGAAGAAAACATTAGAAAAGATATTGATCAACGTAACTACATTGTTTCCAACGAGAAGCTTGAGCAAACCGGATGGAAGCCGCAGTATTCAATCGATGATGGTATCCGTGAGCTCATTAAGGGGTTTAGTTACCTAAGAAAGGTGGGACATTCAAATGTTTAAATTGTGGTTCTACTTTGTTAGCGCGCAGATTAGTTCTCCACGAGCGGTTTGTCATGCTCCCTAGAGTTGCAAAGGTGCAGGCAAAAGATGCTGATTATCTGCTCTTCTGTGTTGATGATTTTATTTCTCGGCATTTGACATACCAGGGTGTATGGGAAGAGCTCTTCCTTGAGATTTCAAAGGAGATGCTTTCGAATTACGAAAATCCTTTGGTGATCGACGTTGGGGCGCATATCGGAGCGTTTTCAATCCCCATCGCTAAGGCGATAAACGCACGAGGCGGAAGGGTGATAAGCTTTGAACCTCAACGAATAATTTACATGCAACTTTGTGCAAATACGATCCTAAATCGGCTTGAGAATGTTTATCCGCACAATATTGCGATATGCGATTTTGACCAGGTAGTAACCATTCCAGAACTCGATTACCAGACCTGTGTAAACGCTTCTGCCTTTTCGATGGAAAAACGGTATCGAGAGCGACATGGAATCGAGGGTTCAGTCAAGGAAGATGTACATGAAGTGCCAGGGATAGCGCTTGATAGCTTTGAGGTTTCGGGCGTGGTCTCTTTGATTAAGATCGATGTCGAAGGACTCGAGTTTAAAGTCATTAAGGGAGCAAAAAAATTTTTGGCGAGGCATGAGTTTCCCCCGATATTATTTGAGTCCTGGGGTTATGAGTGGTTCGATGAAGAGCGGTGTCGACTGCTTGAATTGGTGGAATCAATGGGCTATCAACTCACTAAACTTGGTCATTCGGAATTCCTCGCACAACATCCTCTGCACCCGACGCAGTTTGTTTTTGAGCATGTTGACCAAGACTCTGTGCGCCTAAAGCGGGCCAGTTAAAAACTAAGGTTGGGGAATTTCGATCTTAGTTTGAATGGGCGCGTATAGCGATTTTCGATCGAAAATAACTGATAGTTTCTTTCAATCCATGTTCCAGTTCGCAGATGGGCGACCACTTCAGGACAGTCCTCGCCTGAGAAATATCGGGCTTTCTTCGTTTAGGGTCGTCCTCTGGGATATTTTTAAAGATGACCTTGGACTTAGAGCCGACCATAGCAATAATTTGGTTCGACAGTTGTCTGATAGTTTGCTCAACTGGATTCCCAAGGTTGATCGGCCCCGTCACAGAATCATCGGATTCCATCATCAACATGAGCCCCTTAACTAAGTCATCTACATAACAGAATGAGCGGGTCTGTGAGCCATCTCCATAGACCGTAATATCTTCGCCTTTAAGGGCCTGCACGATAAAATTTGAGACTACCCTTCCGTCATTGGGATGCATTCGCGGGCCGTAGGTGTTGAAGATTCGAGCGATCTTTACTTGGACGCGATGCTGTCTGTGGTAGTCCATAAACAAAGTCTCAGCGCAACGTTTCCCCTCGTCATAGCAGCTCCGAATGCCGATTGGATTGACGCTGCCCCAGTAGTCTTCTGTCTGCGGATGTACCTCTGGGTCACCGTAGACCTCACTTGTTGAGGCTTGGAGGATCTTTGCGCCGGTGCGCTTTGCCAAGCCCAACATATTGATCGCGCCATGTACGCTTGTCTTTGTTGTTTGCACAGGATCGTGTTGGTAATGAATGGGTGATGCTGGACAGGCCAGGTTATAAATCTCGTCAACTTCGGCGTAAAAGGGAAAGGTTACGTCATGTCTCGAAAACTCGAAGTAGGGGGACGCCATCAAATGCGCTATGTTTTCTTTATCGCCTGAATAAAGATTATCGATGCAAAGAACATCGCAGTTATTTTCAATTAAGCGGGAGCAAAGATGTGACCCAATAAAACCGCAGCCGCCAGTAACCAGAACTCTTTTTCTTGAGCGTATTTTCAAACTAAGTAGCTCCGACCCAAATGATTATGGATGATGTGGCAAAGGCTATGTCAAATCAACTAGGATCGGCGCGTCAATATCGATTTTGCACCGAAAGACCCGTTTAGGGTATGACCCCTTTGATGCGTGACGAAATTAAATGAGTTAGGCAGGACCCTGCGTTTGGCTGCGATGCTTTGGGTTAACCATCTTACAAAGCTCAAGCAATCCTGCGGCACACACGCCCGGATTATGGATTAGTGCAATTCGGACCATGCCCACAGCTGGGTTGACGTTACCGGTCTTCTTGCCGAGTAATTGACCCGGCATAACTTTCACGCCGGTCCTGCCATAAGCTGTGACAGCGAACGCGATGTCATCACCGGGAACGCGGATCCACAGGTAATGACCATACAGTGAGTCACTCGCAGGAAGCGACGTGTTACAGCGCTTCGGTGCATCCTTGAATTTCCCAGCATATTTCTTGTTGTTCTCGATGACATGATCTTCATCTTCCCAGGCTAGTTTGGCCGCCTTTTGATTTGGGACAGGGATGTAGAGGCCGTGATAAGCCCGGTAAATATTGGCTTTTTTTATAAACTCACGGTCACCGGCAATGAAGCCAGACGGCATGCCGGCAAGATTTGATCGGAAGGTGAGGTCGTTCACCACGACACAACGATTCATATCCGGATTGTCATTAGAGTCAGCCATCTCGAGTAATCCGGGTGCCGGTTTACCGCGATAAATGGAATTCAGACGTTCATCCGACAAAATATAAAAGCCATATTCTTCAGATTGTTTGAGAAGAAATTCCCAGGTGAGAACCGGCAAGTCTGCCCCGTTGGGATCAGCCGGGGAGTTGACGACTAAGACTTTGACTTCTGCCCATTGTTCCTCCGAGAGATCTCGATAGGTGGGTTGCTGCGCGGTCATTGTCGAACAATAAATGGGCTCGAGACCCGCAATACGGCCTGCGGTCTCATAGATCGGGTCGGCTGGGTTGGGGAGCACGATGTAGCCTTCACGTTTCCCTTCGGCGAGAATCTGAATTGCGGAAAATATCGCTTCAGAACCTCCGTTGGTCGCGATGATGTTGTTTTCTGTAAAGGTTTTCGATTTGACGGCGTGGCGGGTCTTT
>Ga0255758_10005678_pt1 | contig 10114 bp, 9 predicted proteins | sample 011ome_24_FD_179958 | JGI IMG/M metagenome (GOLD analysis project Ga0255758, IMG submission 179958) | Coastal salt marsh microbial communities from the Groves Creek Marsh, Skidaway Island, Georgia - 011513CT metaG (version 2) | ecosystem: Environmental > Aquatic > Marine > Intertidal zone > Salt...
CTCGCTGATTCACTTGCCAAGTAATGAGCTTCAGTAAATGAGATATCTAGTCCTTTATCACCATGAACATAGCATAAGGCGAGAAACCCTTTGGCATAAGAATCACCTTCTTCAGCAGCTTGCTTAAGGGATACAATGCTAGAATCAACCCAACGTACTCCTGCATTCCCAATAAGTACTTGATAAAGAAGAAAAAAAAGTAGAAGATGAATAAGATGTCTCACAGTGATTAGAGAAAATTCTAATCTATCGAAGAGTTTACTAACTAGGCAAGAGATCATTCCTTACTTACTTTTTTTTAGATTCAAGAATTTAAATTTATTTTTATATTTATGATTGATTCGAATGAAGGATCTTCCACGCTACGCAACCCTGGAAAAGAATTGATACGCCAGTTTGTAATTTACGCCGAACACAAAGTTGGCTGGCTAAATGACTTCGTTTCAATGCTCAAGGAGCAAGATATTCATATTCTTGCAATCTCTGTCTCAGACACTACGGACTCGGCTGTAATACGCCTTGTTACCAACTACCCCAAAGATCTTGCTCGTTTTCTTAAGGGACAATCCATTAGCTTTACCGAACGACAAATTTTGGCTGTAGAACTTGATGACTCTTCTGCACTTTTTCAAGTAACTCAATCACTTCTGCGTGCGGAAATAAATATCCATTATGTTTATTCATTTATGCATCAACCAAATGGTAAGCCCGTTTTGGCTATTGCCATGGAAGATGAGGATACAGCAGAAGAAGCCTTGCGTTCATATCAGCTTCGGATCTTAACACAGGAGGACTTGTCTCGTTAAATTGGCTTAATACAAAAGAAACGGCTGAATACTATTCTGAAATCGAATGCTTTCGTTCTTCCACTTCGCTCGAAAGAAACTGGAATTAACATTATTATCAGCATTGACTAAATAATTCCACCACTCACTGGAACCCACATGTTTATTAAAGAGAGAAACTTCTGACTTTTTTGCTTCAAGAAATGGATTAGGGCTCTGCCACCGTGCCGTCAACTCCATCATTGCAAATGCAAGAGCAGTTGGGTCCCAAGATTCCCAATCCGAAATGATTAAGTACACACCCTCAATTCTTTTCCCTGCTGAATTCTTCAGACTCATTATTTTATAATCCAATCCAGGTAGGTTGAGTCCTTTTAAAGCAAGTTTTATCTCGCTGGCGCTTTTACCTTTAAAGGTAAGAAACCTGAAAGGGTGTTTCGTTCCAATACCATGTTGGAAATTTCCAAGCTGTGCCCCCAGTCCAGTCATTGGATAACCAGCAACCGCGTCTAAATGAGGAATGTTTGGAGAAGTTGGAAACCAGGTTAATCCAGTCGTTGGCCAAACCATTTCGCGCTCCCATCCCAACATGGGAACTAGGGTAAGTTTTCCTTTTTTACGAGTACTTGGATCAACATTGAGCACCCCATGAGTTTGTTTCGACCATAAAGCGATTTCAGCAATTGTCATACCGTGAACAAAGGGCATAGGGAAGGCTCCAACATAACTGATCCACTCTAAATCTATCATGGGGCCAGCAATTTTTAGCCCACCTAATGGATTGGGCCTATCCAAGACCACCACTTCCACTCCCTGCTCAAAACACGCTTCCATAGCATATTTCATACAACTTATATATGTGTAACAACGCACTCCAACATCCTGTAAATCGATGATCAAACAATCCAGATTTTGTAGCATTTCTTTGGTAGGTTTTCGAAATTTTCCGTACAAAGAAAAGACGGGTAAACCTGTTCTGTGGTCAATTTTATCATCTACTGGAACGGAGGCTTTTTCGTCACCATAAATACCGTGCTCGGGACCAAATAAAGCCACTAAATTAACCTTGGGTTCATTTGCTAAAATTAAAACTGTGCTATCTCCAGAAGCATTTCTTCCAGCTGGGTGGGTTAGTAACCCCACCTTTTTATTATTTAATACATCAAAGCTTCGTTCTTCCAGATGATCGATACCCAATTTAACACCTGCAATCATAGGAAACACAGAAGTTACCAATGTAAAAACAAAGAATGCTAAAATCTTTCGCATGTCGGACATAAGTGAGTGAAGTGGGTGATTGGAAGTGAAAAGTATCCAACAAGAGATTATTTGTAGAACTTGCTTATTATTTTGTAAAGAAAGACTGCCAATAGCCCGAAAGAAACCCCGAGAACAGATCCACCAACTAACATTGGTGGAAATGTATCAATAAGCCGTAATAGTTCTTTGAATGAGAATTGGGACCAGTCGTAATGTGCACTAAGAAGCTTATTAGCAGGATAGTTGAGTTGAAGTAGATTCAGTATGACCATGCCAATCTTATAATCAGCGAAGTAAATTGGACCCATAGTAAACGGGTTGGAGACCCACTGCAGAGCAACTATTAAAGGAAGGTTTGCTCGAACCCAAAGTGCAATTACAAAGACGACTAACATCTGAATACCTACTATGGGAAGTAAGGATATCCAAAGACCAAAAAATAAAGCTGATTGTATCTCTTTACTCCTAAAAGACCATAGGTAAGATCTTCGATATGCAGTGTCTGAAAACCACTTTAATATAGGATATTTATGAACATTTGATCTTCTTGGTAAAGGTCGTAAAAATTTTTTCAGACGGCGAATACGCCTGTATTTTTGATCTCGCTCTTTTGAGCAGATGTTCATTGATTTTTCGTACTGCTCTTTAATTACTTCAAGGCATTTTACACCTAGGTGCTGTGGGCCCCTTTCAAGGTTCTCATTCAAGGATAACTTGGGATCGGCAAGAACTTTATATCGGCAATGTGGATATAATTCCTTGAGCTTCGATCTTATTGCCCGGTCTATATTTCCACAGATCAAGGCCATTGGCTTTTGATATTTGTGGGCCAACTGAATAATTTCGAAAGGTCCTTTCCCATTAAATGAGGTCTGATCAAAATACCCTTCTCCACTAATGACTAAATCAGCTCGTTTTACAGATTCCTCAATGCCTAACCACTTAGAGATCAGCTCAGAGCCTCGAATGAATTGTACATTATAAGCTAAAGACAGACCGTAACCCAAACCTCCTGCCGCACCGGACCCTGACAATTCGAGATTAGCATCAGTTAGTGAAAAACTTTGGTTTAAATGCTGAATAATCCCAATTATTTCCTTTTCCATCAGCTCTATCTGTTCTTTTTTCAGACCTTTTTGTGGTCCAAAAGAAGTGGTAGCTCCGTTTGACCCCAGTAATGGATTATCAACATCACAAGCAATACGAATCGGAGGAATTTGAATCATTCCAGATGCATCAATTCTAGAGAGTCCATGCCATGCATTCGGAGACGGATTACCAATTGGAAGATTCTTTGAGTCAAATATCTTTAGTCCCAGAGCGGTTAGGGCACCCATACCAATATCATTTGTTGAACTCCCACCTATTCCGAGAAGTATAAAATCTGCACCATTCTCCGCTGCAAAAAGAAGGAGGTCTCCAACTCCAACTGTTGAAGTTTGCCAAGGGTCTCTTTGGTCAAAACCAAGGTCTGATAAGCCACATACTGAAGCCATTTCAATAATGGCCAATTTTCCGCTTGAGGATAGTTTGAGTAGTGAACAAATATTTGTAGGTAGTTCACCAATATTTACTAAAGCAATGGGAGCTTTCTTTAACACTCCAAGCGAATCTCGGGCTTCTGTATAGAGAAACTCACCTTTTACAGAGGACCCTAAAATAGAAACAAAGCCCTCTCCCCCATCAGTAAGGGGACACTCTTCAATTGTTATCTGTGAATCGTATTCTGCGGAAACATGACTTACAATGCCACAAGCCTCTTCAGCTGAAAAGGAGTCTTTGAATTTGTCAAATGCGGCTAGAATTCGCATGTGACTGAAATACTTTGCTTACCGCACTTCCTGCCCACTTGATTCATCTATAATTTTATAGTTTTCCATGTGGTAACTTTCAGATGCTTCAAAATTAAGATGTAAGCCATAGTTTTTTTCTAACTTTTCAAGCATGGATGAATCTGGCCCTCGTAACCTCCGTAAAGCTGATGGATGCAGAAACACTTTAAAGTTTATACCATCGCCGCTTTCCGCATGAATTCTACGAACAGCGCTGGAGACTACCCGCTGAATCTCAATACTAACCGCTCTCGGTGATTTAACTATTCCACGACCCTTGCAATAAGGGCAAGACTCATACACGCCGCTTGAATTGCTCTCATCGTGTCGTTGCCTTGAAATCTGCATAATTCCTAATTCAGAAATTGGTAAGATGTTATGCTTGGCTTTATCGTCAGACATCGCACCTTTCATGCGTTGGTAGACCTTTCTTTGGTCACCTCGATTTTTCATGTCTATGAAATCAATTATGACTAAGCCACCAAGATTTCTTAACCTCATCTGTCTCGCAACTTCTGAAGCTGCCTCCAAGTTAGCTTGCAAAATAAAGTTTTTCCCGTCCTTCCGATTTCCTTTATGACTACCGGTATTTACATCTATTGAAACCAGTGCCTCTGTTTCCTCCATCACAATTTCTCCTCCTGATGGAAGAAGAACTCTTCTCATAAAGGTTTGCTCAATTTGACGCTCAACATTGAATCTTTCAAAAATGGGGATTTGTTCCTCAAACAATGCAACCTTGGACTTGGACTTAGGAGAGATTCTTTGTATTGTTTCGATTAAACGTTCATAATCTGGACGGTTGTCGATTTGCACACGGTCAACATCATCAGTCAGGAAATCGCGTGCAGTCAGTCCAATCAAATCAGGTTCTTGATAAAGCAGTGTGGGCTTCTTTTCAGTTTTAATCTTAGCCTCAATTTGATCCCATTGCTGCATTTGTAAGTGCAGATCCCGCACAAAAAAGCGTTCGGGTTTATTCTGCCCAGCAGTCCTAATTATAACTCCCATTCCTTCTCTCAGAGCTAAATTAGACAAAATGCGTTTCAGGCGCTTACGCTCGGCCTTATCTTCAATTTTTCTTGAGATTCCGCATTGCCCTGCATAGGGCATAAGAACAAGAAACCTCCCTGGTAAAGAAAGATTAGTTGTAGTCCTTGGGCCCTTACTTCCGATTTGTGCTTTTGTAATCTGAACTACGATTTCTTTACCAATTGGAAAGACGCGAGGAATATCGGAAACTGATTTTGCCTCTTCTTTCCCCAAAGATTTTTTCTTGTTTTGGCGAACAATTTCTATGGATGGATCATTATTAGCACCAGGAAGCATATCCCAATAGTGAAGAAATGCATTTTTCTCTTGGCCTATATCAACAAAGGCTGCTTTTAAGCCAGCTTCAAGGTTTTGAACCTTACCTTTAAAGATCGCACCTACCATACGATCTTTGTTTAAACGCTCTATATCAAAGCCCTGGAGAATACCATTCTCCATCATAGCAACACGACGCTCGAGCGCCTCGGTATTGATAATTATCTCCTTGTAATCTTGATTTTTTTCACGGCGGAAAAAAGCCATAATTCTTTCACGAATAGGACGATTTTTGGCTCTTTCTAGTGCATGCTCTCTTAACTCTTTTTTATCAATTTTTAAAGGAGTAGGCTCAATAGGAGCAACATTTAGATCATTACTAGATTGCTCTCTATTAGGGTGTGATCTGTTCTGATTTGAATTTTGGGAGGATGGGGCTCTACGCCTTTTTCTTCTTGCCATGATATGATTGGTTGAAGAATCCATTCAACAACTTTCCAGACACAATAAAAATATTCATGCATAATGTCATGGGATATCTTTGCGGTGCCTATACACGCTCTGTACCATTCCAAGCATTAAAAAGCATACGATCAGGAATGAACCGCCGTAACTAAGAAATGGTAGTGGCAATCCTGTGATCGGAGTGATACCAAGGGTCATTCCAACATTAATGAAGACATGAGTCATCAATAGGACTGATACTCCAATAGCTAGCATAGCTCCAAATCGGTCTGAAGCTTTGGCTGCAGTGCGTAAACAACCAAAAACAATGAGCATGACCGCACCAATTGCCAATGAACCGCCAATTAAACCGGATTCTTCGGCAATCACTGCAAATATGAAATCATTGTGAGCAACAGCAGTTGGCAGGTATCCAAGTTTTGCTTGCATGCCCTCCCCTAGTCCTTTGCCGTTCAAACCCCCAGTTGCTACTGCAATCAGGGCTTGTATACGATTCCAATTGGCTCCAACACCTTGAGGATCTTCGACTTCAGGAGCCAAAAAGGTCAAGATGCGCTTGCGTTGATAGTCTTTGAGAGGAAGTAGTGAGTTATCCTCGTAAGCCACCACAGCTTCCGAGGTTTGTGGATTCTCTAGTTTATATAAGTAATAGTGGTAAATGTCGAAGCCCAGCATACCAAGCATCACCACGAATACGACAAACGTGGAAACGAAAAATTTAGCTGGCATGCGAGCGACGTACAAAAGTGAAAATGCAATGGGAGGGAAAACCAATGTCGAACCTAAGTCAGGTTGGAGAAAAATCAAGAACATAGGCAGACCAAAACAGGCTCCTACTTTGGCTATTCCTTTAATTGATTCATTCAAATCACCAACCGGAGACCGAGAGAGAATACTTGCACCGAGAACCATAGTGGACCACTTGGCAATCTCAGATGGTTGAATCTTGAATAAACCCAAGTCTATCCACCTTCTGGCTCCGTAAATTACTGGACCGGCAAAAACGAGTAACAACCCAAGAACTACAGCAAAATATAACAAGTGAGCGTATCTCATCCATATATGATAATCAATCCAAGCGACTACTCCATAAACTGAAAAACCAATAAAACACCAGAGGATCTGCATCTTCCAATAACTTCCCCCTCCGAACGCCTGAGCCGAGCGAATAAATAAGACACTCATTACGCTAAGCACAATCAGGCACAATGGCGTTAGCCAATCCCATGGGAATTCATCTGCAATGATTGAATTGCCACCTAGCGAAGAGGTTTTCATTTTGCTAGAAGTTCCTCAACTATCAGATTCCATTCTTCAGGAAAAGGATCAGTAGATACTGTCCTGCCTGCCCTTGTATACCAATAGGTTGCATTTCCAATATCACCTTCAACTCGATGAAGATAAGCATGAACCCAATTCCCGTCAGAAGTTTTATCCGCTTCAGCTAAATCATGGGCTTTATTCCAGTCACCCTTCTTGATCCACCATAAAGCCGCTAAAGAAGATGAAGATTCTTCAGGGGGAGTCTTGTCTTGCCGGATAGATGTTAGAAAAGAAGCCTTTTTCATGTTCCTGACTTCCTTCTCCATCTCATTCCCAATGCAATACTGTATTGAAATTTTCTTCTATGTTCCCGAATTAAGAAAGGCAGGTTTTTTTCAAGTTCCAAATCAAAATTTTGGAATAGAATATTTTTAAGAGCTGTTGCCGAATCTCCATCCTCAAGCCAATCCTGAGTTTCGGTAAACTCTTCAAGCCAAGTAAAGGGTGTTGTAAGGATTAATTGACCGCCTGGAGAAATAATTTCCGAAATCCGTTCTAGAAAATCCAAAGGTTTGGGTAATCGGCAGAGTAAATTTGCAGCATGAACTAATTGAAAACTACCTAGGTCCTCTGGTAAATTACATGCATCACCAATATCAAAAGTAAGATTATCTGGAATCGTATCCATGACGATTGATGTCTCTATCCATCTGCTCCCTTCCTCATGATATTTGAACTTTAATTCACCCGTTTTAAGGATTTGATTGGCTGCATTAATAAAAGAGGATGAGTAATCAAGACCCAATACTGTTTTCGAAAAATTAGCTAAAACAAAGCTGCTCTTACCTACAGCACAGCCAATGTCTAATGCAGAATTTATCGTGCCATCAATGTCAGTTAATTCAAGTACACTACGAGTAGCAAAATTAAGAGCTTCGTTAGGTCCACTATCCCAAGGAAACTGTTCTTTCTTGGATCCATAATGAAAAAGGAGATATTCTCCAAGAGATCGATCTGTTTCATAAATATCATCGATATGGACTTTTGCTGAAATCATTATCGCTCAACAGTTAGTTTTGAGAATGACGCCTTAAGAGCGGGATAAAGGTCCTGATAAACTTTGTAGTTTTTTTGGTATTCTAAATGATTTGCACCAACCCTAATCTGCTCTGTTTCCCTAATCCAAGCCTTACTTGCTCCCTCAACACATGAATAAGCACCACATCCTACGGACGCTAACAGAGCAGCCCCATAAGCTGCTCCCTCGGTTGCATTCACTAAAGTGCATGGAGTCTCAAAAACATCAGCTAACATCTGCTTCCAAACATCTGACCTTGCACCACCACCAGATAGAATAACCTTCTCTGGCTGAACCCCCAAGGACTGCATCAGTGAAAGGGAATCTTTCAGCCCAAAACTAACCCCTTCAAGAACCGCCCGGGTCAGGTGGGGCTTACGATGCCGAAGGGTTATGCCCACAAATGCACCCCTAGCATGAGGGTCTGGATGGGGAGTGCGTTCGCCTGAAAGATAGGGAAGAAAAATCAAACCTTCACAACCAGGGGCTACATCGGCTGCTGCTCCCGTCAAAAAGTCATAGGCATTGCCCTCTCCCGCTTCCTCCCTCTTTTGCTCTTCCTTGCCCAACTCATTTTTAAACCATTGAAAGGAACCAGCTGCTGAGAGCATCACCCCCATCAAGTGCCATTTGCCAGGCATCGCATGACAAAAAGCATGCAGCTTACCTTCGGGCTCTACCCGGTATTCATCACTTTGGGCAAAAACCACACCACTTGTACCAAGAGTAGCCGAAACCATTCCCTGCTTTACGATGCCGCAGCCAACCGCTTGAGCCGCCTGATCCCCCCCCCCTGCGATTACCGGTGTTCCCGCAACTAACCCGGTAAGATCACTTACCGATGGGGATATCTTTGCCGAAGCAATAGTGGATTCCGTTACTTCTGGTAACCAATCTCTTGGCCACCCCATGGCAGAAAGAATTTCATCAGACCATTGCCTCTTGCCCACATTGAGCATAGAAGTCCCAGACGCATCGGAAACATCCGAGAAAAACTCTCCTGTCAACCGGTAGCGAATAAAATCTTTGGGCAGAAGGACCTTGGATATTTTCGAGAATATTTCGGGTTCATTTTTTTCCACCCAGCGTAATTTGGGTGCAGTAAAACCAGCCAAAATTGGGTTTCCAGTGATACGAAGAACTTCTGACTGCCCAATGCTTTCCATCATTTCATCGCACTCTTTGTAAGAGCGCTGATCATTCCACATAATACAAGGGCGTAATGGTTGACCTTCTTGGTCCAGCAGAACCAGTCCGTGCATTTGTCCGGTTAACCCAACCCCACCAATCCTTTCCGGCTTTTGATCTTTAAGTAATTCTTTCAAGGCAGCACAGGTTGCATGCCACCAAACCTCTGGATCGGTTTCGGCCCAAAGAGGAGCTGGTGTTTGAAATGGATACTGGGGGTTACTGTTGGCAAGAACTTCTCCGTTTGGGTTTACCAAGAGGGCTTTGATAGATGAGGTTCCTACATCGATTCCAATAAAGTTCATTCTTTCATTTCAAAAGTACCTCATTGTCCTTGGCAACTGGAATGAATCAAACCTTGCCCATGGATATGAAAATCATCTACCAATCAAACATGAATGAACCTAACCCACCCAACCCAAATGAACATACCAAACTTCGGATCCTTTACTGCCCTGCCTGTGGATGGATGCTTCGATCCGCATGGATTGCTCAGGAAGTCCTGAGTACTTTTACAGGCGAGGTAAGTGCAGTCTCATTGGAACCGGCTGCTCAAACTCCAGGGCTTTTTCAGGTATGGCTGAGAAATTCCCTCATTTGGTGCAGAAAAAAGGATAAGGGCTTTCCTCAGGCAAAAGAGCTCAAGAAAAAAATCCGTGACATCCTTTGTCCAGAACGGAACCTCGGGCACTTGGACCAGAAAAATTAGGGCACACTGGCCGCCTGTTTTCGATGAATGTTTTTCTTGAGGAACTCATCCCCAATGACCCCAAGCAAAATCACAAGTCCAAGGATACCAAACTCCAGGTGAGTCGAAATCCCCACCATATTGATAGAATTGTAAATCAACCGTATGACCGCAGCGGCAATAACCACGCCCAAGACAGAACCTTCCCCACCCCGCAAACTGCATCCACCCAAGACTGCAGCGGCAA
>Ga0255758_10005687_pt1 | contig 10107 bp, 8 predicted proteins | sample 011ome_24_FD_179958 | JGI IMG/M metagenome (GOLD analysis project Ga0255758, IMG submission 179958) | Coastal salt marsh microbial communities from the Groves Creek Marsh, Skidaway Island, Georgia - 011513CT metaG (version 2) | ecosystem: Environmental > Aquatic > Marine > Intertidal zone > Salt...
GTATAGTTCATTTTTTCCTTGTAAATGACCCATATTATTGACGTTCGGTGTTTGTCGCGCGTTAACGGGAACTGGTGCACGGCGATTCGAAAGTTGTTTTGTCTTATCAACTGTATTCATGTTGACCTTATTGTTCATAACAGCCATATTTCCCTTTACAAGACGACCGTTGATGGTAGATGATTTAATATCATTATTACGTTGTCTATATTCTGCATCATAAGGGCGAATCTCCTTTGAACCATCGCCAGCAGAGGCATTACCTGCATAGAAGAAATCAGATTGATTCATGCGGTTATTTGATACGGGTTGAACATCGGCAACAGTATATCCACCTTTGTTCATTTCATTCGTTCCTGCGTTCAAATGAAATTTGGACTTTTCAGTGGTTTCGCGAATGGTTGTTCCCAGACGGTCAGATGGGTTGAATATATACGATTGAGGAACATTGGAACCTGCATTCTGATAAGGACGTAACGTTCCGATAGTATTTTCCTTTCGAGAAGGTCTAAGAATATCCAATAAAGGAGATATAACCGCACCGATTGCCCCACCAACTGCACCGAAATAGTCAGATTGTTGGTTTGCAGAACGGTTGTTCACATAAGATACCTGTGATTTCGCACCGTAATCTGCCTCCGTCGCGTTTCCCTTTCCAACTGCAGAGGCAACGGAAATAGGAACATGCCCTAATTCTACACGTGTAGAAGGCCTATATTCGCCATCCATGGAAACACCTTGATTTTGAGCACCAGCGACACCCGTATAGTCAACTGTCGTTTCGGGACGATTTGTGTAACGGTCGTTCTGAATAGAACGAAGAGGTGCACCCGATCCGGCAGCACCAGTTGTGGTGAATAATCGGTCAGAACCTGTTTCAAATGTGCGTTCAACGCGATTCTTTTCCATAGAACCTATGGAACCCATTTCTTTCACATTGCTGTTTGCAGGACCTTCATGTCCATACAAGGCTAATCCTGCTGCTTTTTGATGATTATTTGTTCGCAATTCATCGACATTTTTAGGCATCCAAGATTCACGATTCATCATACCTGAATTATAACCGGAGCTACCTTCCGTCTCATATCCCAAACCAATACCTGGTCCAACCTTTTCTTGTTTAAAGGGTAATACATTCGACATTTTTGCACTAGGATTGACTCTAGATTGCATAAAATCACTTTGATTCGGTGTTCCATATGCAAATTGATAATTATCATTTGGCGCAAATAAAGGGGATTGTTCCTTTTTATCAACATGTTGAGAACCTTTTCCTAAATAAGAGTCCATTAAACCTTCATTTTGATCCGCTGTGAAGTCACGCTGTGTTTGTTTACCACCAAAAAAGGGCACCATGTTATTATGGGTAAAATATGAATTATCTACCGTATCACCTGAGAGAGAAGTATGTTGTGTTGAATTTTTATCGGTTTGAACACTATTTTTTGACCAACGTTTATGGTCGTGAATATCTTTTGGGTGATTTAATCCAAAATATTTATCAGTATAGGAAATTCCATCATATCGATTGTCGTGCGCTAATTTCGTCGTAGTATCTAATGCTGGCGATTTTACTGGATGTTCAGACGGAAAGTTTACATTAGCTAAATTTGTATTGGGTAAATCTTTATAACCAACGAAACCTTCTTCATTTTCATCATCGCATACATTTTCATCATTATCATTTCGTTGCTTAGAAGCTATATATAATCCGCCCATAGCGATTAAAGGTATTGCTAATTCCATTATAATGTATGATTTATATACAATACACATAATAAATTGTTAATGATATCTACATGAAGATACATATATCATTTATATGGAAGAATAATCAATCAAAACTAATGTTTGAAATTATCCTTAGAATATCCAATCACTGCACAAGCAATCCGTTTTCCGGCATTACCTGTTTTTAAACTCTCTGTATTACCACCTTTTCCGCAATCATCTTGGTCTGCATGAATAATCAAACCTCTACCAATTATATTTGATTTAATCCCTCTGAGTTTTATAACATCATCAAAAAAATGATATTTTGCTTCGCCTTTGGAATTTGTCTTAATATTTCCTAAATCGCCAACATGTCGTTCCTTCATACCCGGAGACCCATGCGTCTTACTATATGGATTAAAATGAGAACACATACTTGTGCATTTATCAGTTAAATCTCCTGCTTCATGAACATGAAACCCATGTAAACTATTTTGGTTCAGTCCATTTATATGTAAATCAATTTTCACAACATTTTTATTTACGTCTTCGATAAATTTAACATATCCATTAATTTCACCTGAAAATACTGCGATTGCTGAAATAGGTTTGTTATTCATACTATAATATAAATGGTATATTATCATTTATATTCTCAAACTTAAGATGTAGCCCTATATGGTTAATGTTTCGATAAATAGTATTCTATATTCATACATTTAGAAGGTGTTTTTTGGGGCATCGTCGAAGATGGTTGATAATAATCTTTTTCTAAAATGCGCGTTTGAATGTTGTCGTGAAAAGGTTTTTCCAAGTTTGCTTGAGGATTAATAATAGGAGTTTCCCAGCGTGGATGTTCAAGGTCGCGATACATCCATGCGGGATGACTGGCTCGACTCTCTTCGACAAACGGATTTTGGTTCGAATATGAAACTTGCGACGAATTTACGGATTCCGTTTTATAATTATTCGTATCAACATTGTCTCGTTGCAATGGACGTGTTAAACCGATTAAATCACTTTCCAAATTGGTAGAATTTGTTCTCAAATTAGCACCCCACTTTTGCATACGTAAATGGGTGTCGTCTTGAAACGGCATAGAAGCACCTGGACCCGGAACGGACAATTGATATCTTCCCTGATAAGTCAACTCTTTTAATTGTTGATTAATTCTAACTTCATCATCATGAAATCGTGTGAAAGACATGAATATTGGTTTGTTATATATACGTTACATATAAAAAACATACTAAATACTCGTATTATATACCGATTATGTAATTACATTCAATTCACTCCCTTTGCATCTTCCATATGTTTTACGATGCCATTGTGTTATTCCGTGCTCGAGAATACCCTGAAGATGGTGTTTTGTGCCGTAACCTTGATTTTTATTCAGATTATATTTTTCATCAAGTTCCGGAAATTGTTCACATAAATCATGTATATATTCATCACGAGCAACTTTAGCTAATATAGATGCAGCGGCAATTGACGTGAATTTGTTATCCCCACCTTCTACTGTTTCATGGGCAACTGTAATTATTTCTTCGGTTGACTCATTAAATAATGTATAGGGTCGAAAATCATTACCATCTATTAATAGAAATGTTTCGGACGGTGATAGTTTGTGCTGTGTAAATATTTCACGAATGGCGTTATGCATCCCACGATGGACAGCTTGACGAATATTAATTTGGTCAATTATATCAGCTTCAATATATTGAATAGACCAAGCTATAGCATTTTCTTTAATATAATCAGAAACCTCACGAATTTTCTTTTTAGAATGGAACCGTTTAGAATCCTTCATCCATTCATGATGAAAATCACCCCCTTTAGGTAAAACAGCACTCGCTACATACAATCGACCAAATAGTGGTCCGCGACCAGCTTCATCTACACCAATTTCGTAGGTATTATTTTCATTATAACAGTGTGATAAAGACATGTTGTTAAATTCAGTTTGTTGTATTAGTTAATATCAATTTTACATTAAGAAGATTTAGTATAATCACACAGACGAATATTTTCGATATATACAGTATATTAAAGTTTAACATGGGAAGTATAAAATTAACACCTTTTGTATTGTTTCTCATATTATTATTGGTTTTAGTAGTTGCAATGATATTTGGATATAAATCAAACATGGTAGTTGAAGGAAATACATCTAGCTCTGCTATCTGGAGTTCTTCACAAACTGATACTTACACTAAATATTCACCCACTGCAATTGACGTTATCTATGAATCGACAGACGGTTCAACCAAAATATTATTTGACCCTGTAACAAAAAACATTATTGTTCCTACTGCAGGAGGTTATTCGCAGTACACTAGAGATAGTAAGGGAACCGTTTCTCAGGTCACCGCCACCGCAGATGCAGATAGTGCACCAACCGCGTCTACCAGTAACGGTGATACACCAGCGCCATGGTCAACTGCAATGGATGCTTTAAATATACTCTATTCGCCTTTGGAAACTGCGACTGTGGTTATCATCATTAAACCTGCGACAGAAACGAATGAGGTTGACAAAATTTTAGCAATATTTAGAAACGACGATGAGGGTTCGCATACAGTAACATTGTCTTCAGCCGATACAGGGCTAAGTGCGAATACAGAATCATCTAGTTCATATACAAAACCGTCTTCGAACACTTTTGAAAAAATAACTCTAAGAGGTGACGAAACCCAGGTTTTAAAAATGGTTCCGGGAGTGTTTTGGAGCAAAACATCTGGAATATGTGCACAAACAGGGAGTTCAAGTTATGATATATCAACCGATTATAAAACAGGTTTATCAAAACAGATTACCAATAAGAATGTTTTAGTAATAACGTCGATGGTAACCGTTGAAAGTGAATCTAGAATTCTCACAAATATAATTACTCGAAATACGAGTGCCCCTATATATAAAATATCGTCAGTCGGTTTTAACGGCGATATAATGGACACAAATATTACAACATTTTTTGTAAAGAGTTCTAGCCCCAGTTCTAGCCCCAGTTCTAGCCCCAGTTCTAGCCCCAGTTCTGGTTCTGGTTCTGGTTCTGACGATAGCGATTTTGAAGACCGTTTGTTAAATATATTAAGTAAATTTGAATCTGGGTCTACTTCCCCTCAGGCATCAACAAAATGTGATGACCCACGTTATATGTTAAAAACAGAGGTTATTCCTCCTGTATGTCCAGCTTGTCCGGCTTGTCCGGCTTCATCGGGGTGTAATTTATCAATTAATACAAATGGTGAAATTGTAGATTGTAATGGAAAGAAATATACACCCGATGAATTGTATAAAGCTGCCGGAGCTCCTGCAACATGGGCCGGGGCGGCAGCCGAAACGGCTGATAGTATTGGCGATGTTGCCGAAACGGGTTTGAAAGAAACTGGCGATGTATTAGGAAAAACTGTTGATGCAGCAGGAAATACCATTACAAAAACAGCCGATACAGCCGGAAATTTGGTTACTACGACCGTTGATACAGCAGGTAATATTGTGAATAAAACAGTCGGCACTGCGGCGGACCTTGCAAGCGAATTAGCATCTGGTATTGGTAAAGGTATATCAGATACCGGTTCCGGTCTGAAAGATTTGGTAACCGGTGCGGGTTCTGGTGCGAAAGATTTGGTAACCGATGCGGGTTCTGGTGCGAAAGATTTGGTAACCGGTGCGGGTGCGGGATTAATGGAACTTTCTGAGAACCAGAAGAGAATGTATGAACAACAACAACAACAAGGATATCCTCAGCAACAACAAGGATACCCTCAGCAGCAACAAGGATACCCTCAGCAGCAACAACAACAACAAGGAAACTATTATGGTTACCAACAACCCGTTTACAGTAATTACCAATCTTGCACTGGAAATGGTAGCAATTATATGCCCATTACAAATGATTTTTCCCAATTTTCATAAATAAAAGATTAAACAAATAATGATACAATTTATTATTCGTTTGAATATATATTTTAAAAAACATAATTAGAGTAGAAACTATAATATAAATATCTTATAATGAGTATTGTCCAAGAAATGAGTTCCGCTAATAAATCATTTGTATCAGATTATTCCACCATTCTAGGTAGAACGACAATTCAATCCGAAATAACTGAAATGTTGAACTCATTTGAAGACAAATGTTTCGATAATTCTTTCAAAAAGGGTTTGTATATATATGGCCCCCCTGGAGCAGGTAAAACTCATTTTGTAGTAAATTTGTTAAAAAATATTGGTTATGATGTTATCACTTATGACGCCGGCGATATTCGTAATAAAGCTCTGGTCGATACAATCACAAGTAATAATATATCCAATCGAAATGTATTAGATATGATGAAAAAAAAGGTAAAAAGAATAGCCATCGTGATGGACGAAATTGATGGTATGAATAATGGCGACAAAGGAGGTATAAACGCATTAATTAAATTAATTCGTCAGAAAAAAACGCAAAAACAACGTCTAGAAAATGTAACATTAAATCCAATTATATGCATTGGAAATTATAATATGGATAAAAAAATCAGAGAACTCATGAAAGTATGTCATACATTTGAATTAAAAGCTCCTTCTAAGAATCAAATAGAGCTATTGTTACAACAAAATATTAGTCGTCAAAAATTACAACCATATAATGATATGTTAGTGAATTATATCCAAGGTGATATCCGAAAACTAGATTTTGTTGTAAATTTGTATAAAAATAAATCCCATCTAATAAATCACGACATCTTGGAAAATATCTTCCAGGTCAAATCCTACAATGAAGATTCTAAACGATTAACCGCCACACTTTTAAACGAATATATTCCATTTAAAGACCATAATACACGTATGAACGATACTGACCGGACAGTAATCGCGTTATTATGGCATGAGAATTTGGCGGATGCAATTCGACTGTTACCTCAATCAAAACAATTATCATTTTATGTGAAAATATTGGATAATATGTGTTTTGCAGATTATATTGATCGTATTACTTTCCAGAACCAGATTTGGCTTTTCAACGAAATGAGCTCTTTGATTAAGACGTTTTTCAATAATAAATTATACCATGAAATGATTGGAAAACAGTCTCAAGTATTTAAACATGATGATATTCGATTTACCAAAGTGTTGACCAAATATTCGACAGAATTTAATAACCAAACCTTTTTAACAAACTTGTGCTTGGAACTGAATATGGATAAAAAGGATATGATTACTTTTTTCCACGATTTTCGAACACAATATTTAATTACCGATACGTCTGATATACTATCAGTCCCAAGCAATTGTGAACACATTGTAAACATGTTTGACGGATATAATATATCAAAATTGGACGTAAGACGTATATATAGATTCTTAGATAAGACCTCAAAACGCGATTCTGCAATTATTACGGACGAATGTATTGAAGAATAAATTATCTGAAAATATTATTATATCAAAATAATTTATAATAATGTTTCAAAAGGTTACAGAGGCACTTGAAAAAATCTCAATTAAACCCATAACAACTCTAGTTGAATATGTATGGATTGGCGGTTCAAATGAATTACGCAGTAAAACGCGTGTTATGCATAAGGATGTGAAGACCGTCGATGATTTATCAAAATGGAATTATGACGGTAGTTCCACTGGACAAGCAGAAGGACATGCTTCTGAAATTATATTGATACCAGGTGCTCTATTTAATGACCCTATTCGTGGTGCCCCACACAAAATGGTTATGTGTGAGACTGAATTACCCTCTGGAGAACCTGCTTTGAATAACAATCGTCGTTGGGCAAAAGAAATTTTCGACAAAGCTTTAGAAGAGGAACCATGGTTCGGTTTAGAGCAGGAATATTTTATGATGAATTCCATCACAAACCAACCTCTGGGTTATAGTGAGGACAAGAAACAGGGACAATTTTATTGCAGTGCTGGTTCCGCAAATTCTTTTGGACGTGACTTAGTGGAAGACCATTTACGCGCGTGTGTTGATGCCGGTATTAAAATTAGCGGTGTTAATGCCGAGGTTGCAGCGGGACAATGGGAATATCAAATTGGACCCTGTGTTGGTATCGAACAAGGAGACCATTTGTGGATGGCTCGTTATTTGATGGAACGTTTATCCGAGAAATACGGTGTTGTTATTAACATTGAACCCAAACCTTTGGCTGGAGACTGGAATGGTTCGGGATGTCATGCTAATTATAGCACGAAAAAAATGCGCGAGGGAACCGACGATAAGACTGGTTTGGACCATATTTATGAAGCAGTTGAAAAACTTTCGAAAAAACATATGGAGCATATGGAAATTTATGGTAAAGACAATGACCAACGTTTGAGTGGCGCACACGAGACGTCTCCTTATGATAAATTTTCAGTTGGAATCGGTAACCGCGGGTCATCAGTAAGAGTGGGCAATGAAGCAATCGATGATAAAAAAGGGTATTTTGAAGATAGACGTCCCGGTTCTAATTGCGACCCTTATCTTGTATCTGGTATGTTATTTAAAACTACAGTATTAGAGTAATTACCTTACTGTTAGCATCACAATTTTTGTATATAGTATAATGATTTTATACTATATGGAGCCGGACAAAAAACGAATAATATATAAACCGCCTATTATTCATATATCCAATGATGATAAATGCAGTAAAATAACACGGGTTATATGCAATATGGTAGGCGCTTTTACAGCGACAACAATAGTGCATGGTTTCGATGTAATCCGAATATCGCAGCAAACAAATGTAAAACCCCAATATTCAATTAATTATTTATATAAAGGTATTTATGCTGGATTATTGCGACAACTGACTTATTCTGTTCCGAATATCACTACTTATTCAGAATTAACCAGGCAATACAAAGAGAAATACAATGTGGAACCTCCATTATTGTATAAAACGAGTTTTGGGTCAATATCGGGTGCAATTGGCGGATTTATGGGAACTCCCAGTGAAGTTGTGTTAGTTCGGTCAATTAATCCAACTATACCCAAAGCGGGGCTGTTTGAGCATGCTAAAAATATATACAATACAAATGGATTACAAGGTTTTACCAAAGGTGGCGATGTGGCTACTGCTCGGTCTGCCTTATTTAATGGTATACGTTTATCGGTATACTCGGAGAGCAAAACGCAAATCCAAGAATTATATCCTAGCTTGGAAGGAACAAGCACATTACATTTTATGTCCGCTATATGTGGTACATCGTTGGGTATATTCGCAAGTAATCCGGTTGATTATATAAAATCTCAAGTGCAAAATCCTGGGAATACAAAAAATGTGTCTGAAATTATTAAAACTACTTACCAACAAAACGGCATAGCGGGCTTTTATAAGGGAACTACCGCAAGTTTATGTAAAAGTATTCCCCATTCCGTAATATCGTTTGTAATTATTGAACGATTAATGCGAATATTTACAGGACAAGATGCGATTTAGAACGGAAAAAAACTATATTTACAGTATATATAAATATAGTATGCTAATTTCAGAAATATTTACATGGATTATACAAATCACCATTGTATTGATTCTGGTATTTGTATTTTATCAAATGTATCGTTATGCGAGAAAAATATTTACTCCATTTAAAGGGCGTGGGTATTCAAAAATTGATGCTGATTATATAAAACCGGTTTTATACCCAGATTTTATCACACCACAAGAAAACCGTTATATTATGGAAATGGCTACGCCAAAGTTTGCAGAAAGTGTATTGGTTAGTGGAACAATGGAGAATGTTCGAAAAAGTCAAACTGCTTGGTTAAATCGCGACGACCCCGTGGTTTCAAAAATAATCGGTCGCGTTTGCGATTTGGCGAATCTACCTTTCAAAAATGCCGAGAAAATGCAGGTTGTTAAATATGATCCGAATGGTTATTATAATCCTCATTATGATGCATCGTGCGATGACCGACCCGAATGTGTAGAATTTGAAAAAAATGGTGGACAACGCGTAATCACAATGTTAATGTATTTAAACGACGAATGTGAAGGAGGGGAAACTGATTTTCCCAAATTAGGAATAAAATACAAGCCTCAACAGAACGCGGGTCTATTTTTTTATTCACTTGAGAAAAATGGTAATTTATGTCACCCACTTTCATTACACGCAGGAACACCTGTATTATCGGGTAATAAATACATAGCAAATATATGGTTGCGTGAAACAGAATATGATTTAACTAAATAATTACGTATGGCCAGTTAGTGTATTTTGGTCTAGTTCATTTTGATTCGCTAATAGGTTTTCTAATTCGCGAACCCTAGATGTTAAAAGTTTTATATGTTCTTGTTGTTGACTAAGTGCCTTCACAATTTCATGAGGCGTCATGGGTCGCCGTTCTTCACCTGATATATCAATCATAATTTGGGGTGCAGGTTGCGAAGCCATAATTTGGCT